>ULVT01065028.1_pt1 | contig 46321 bp, 71 predicted proteins | sample 1959701 | NCBI WGS metagenome assembly ULVT01 (sample SAMEA4835793, study PRJEB28245) | human gut metagenome | biome: gut microbiome; material: fecal sample | place: Denmark | collected 2008
TCTTTTACACTAGATTGCCAAGTGTCAAAACGATAATATCTCTTATTTCTAGAGTCATATAAACCGAATAGATTATTATGCTTAGTACACCCATCCGACTTATAATGACCAGTTTCTAAGATTGACTGAGCTACTACTACATGTGCATGTTGTAATCCATAGTACCTAGCACATTGATACACTAACTCAGGAGTGGGATTCTTAGCTGTTATAAACTCAGGAACTTTATGTTCCATTCTTTTACTATTAGATTGTAAACTGAACATACAAACACATAGTAAAATAGTGAATAAAATTTTCCTCATTTTATTTAAGTTAAGTTATATATAGTGATCCTATCAGGAATCGAACCTGAATTTAAAGTTTAGGAAACTTTTGTTCTATCCATTGAACTATAGGACCAATAAGTACCCCAACCAGGAATCGAACCTGGACTGATTGCTTAGAAGGCAATTGTTCTATCCATTGAACTATTGGGGCATTATATAACACAGAATTGCTACACTAATTTTACTTAGTCCCTGTAGATCTAATTGCTAGCATAGGTGCTCTACAGATGTATCTCATTCGATTTATCCGGCCGGATTTACGAACTCTTGAATTGTAAGGTGGGTTTCCTCCCACGCTTCCGTGTTATAAAAAATAAGTAATTACCTAAGATCTCTAACAGATTAATACACTTGCTGTTAAAGATTACCTTAACCACCTCTACGCTTCCGTACCTTCACACCAGTGTATTGGTGTGGAAGCCTACCTCATTACTTTATTATATCTGCTTTCACGTATCAGACTAGTTCCTTCTTCTTGAAATCACGCTGAGATTCCACCCCAGATGCCGGCTCGGAGTGACCCCACAGGGATTCAAACCCTGATCGACGGATTAAGAGTCCGCAGCTCTAATCGTTGAGCTATGAGGTCAATTAATCACGTTTCCATAAAGGTATATCGTCTCCATCTTGCATAAATTGCACCAATACAAGAATACCTATTAAACCTCCAGCAGCTATAGAAACCCATGATCCTATAATTGCCAAAATACTTAGTATTACAGATTTGACAGTTAATTTTTTAAACACATAATATATTAAAGCAAGACATATTAAACAAACTGTCAAGCATCCTAAAAGATATGTTACCATATAAATTATATTTATTTATTTGTTGGGCTACTGCGATTCGAACGCAGAAATACAGAACCAAAATCTGTTGTGTTACCATTACACTATAGCCCAAAATGGCAAGACTTATTTTTGAAATAAGTCCTGCTTTGTATTATTTCTTTAACGATCCAGGTCTAGTAGTAGACGCTTGGTAATCCTTTGGTTGTTTATCCCACCAATCCTGTCTAGCTTTAAGCCTAGCTACTCTTTTCTTATATTTCATCGTACTGCAATTTTATAAGTTTTATTGTCTACAACTACAAAATAAACTCCAGAATGTACATTTAAATTTACTCTGTCAGAGTCTGATACTTTGTTATAAATAACTCTACCAACAGTATCTATTACTCTTATGGATTTCTTAGATACATTACTAACCAAAATATTGCCATTAGAACTGACTACAATGACTTCCTGTAAAGTTAATTCTTCATTAGAAGTAGGAAATTCAGATTTGAATGTAAATGAAGCCGTGATAGTAGTATCATTAGCTACCACTAAACAGTTATACACCCCATCCATATCTGGCTTTACATATTCCGAAATAGTTAGTACATTTTTATTTGATTTTACTCCTTCTGGGAGAGTTTTCCCATCTTTGTTCCAAGTATAAGTAATTTTAGTAGGATTCAACGTTTCCAGTATATTCGTTTCTACTTTTAAGGAGACAGAATCATGATTAAATACTTCTACTTCCAAATCTTTAATGTTAGGATTTTCTACAGTAATAGTTTTACCATTACTAGAAGTAGAGTAAATTGTATTGGTTACATCGAATTTAGGATAAACTTCTAGTGTCTTAGTCCAAGTAAAAGGATACTCTCCAGTTTTATTTAAAACCACCAAATTAATATCTTCAATAGTTTCATCTGGAATCAATTCAAAGTATCCAGAATCAGATTGTGCTATAATTTCATCATTTGATGATAACATATATTTTTGGATATCCAAGTCATTAACTGCTTTTACTGTAAATTTCACAGTATCTCCAGAAGTCAATTTGATAACGTCGTCATCCATTCCATTTACTTGGAATGAACTAACTAAGTCAGTAGGACTAGAAACCTTATTTAAATCCTTTAATATATGTAACGTAGCTACAGTATCACAAGTAAATCCATCAAATTCATTCCTACTATAAAAAGTTCCATATTCATCAGTAACGGATTTAGTTTCAATTTTATGAGTATAAAATAATTCTATGGTTCTAATATTCTGCCACGGATTCCATACATCAGGAATTTCTTCCATATGTAGTAGTTTAGTTCCATCATCTAGTGTTGTAATAGCCTCTTTAGGTACTTTTTGAGCACATACTACATGCTTTCCTTGAGATTGGAAATCTACTTCTAAATCACCAAATCCACAATACCAATTAACTTCTACATCTTTTAGATATGGGTACTTCTCCGTATCTACCTTCAATTCATAATTGCCAGGTTTTCCTGGTTCAAACAACACCGTGTCTACCTGTGCATACGACATTGCAGTCATAAAGACTGCTACTAACATAAGTAAAAACTTCTTCATTTAAAATAATTTAATTAAACCTTATTTTCTAATAAATTCCAATAATTTCTTTAAGCTGTCAGATATTTTATTCTCTATAGAATTTGGTTTTAGGGACCAACGGATAGCCACTCTCCCATGAAATCCTGAGGTACTATTTTTGCAGTACAGTGCCCTGACTCTTTGGTCAACCACTCGCATCCCACCAGTTTGTTTCACCTGCCAAAGCCTTGTCCGTTGTAAGAGATTAATTTAAGGTTTTTAAAAAGTTTTCCAGAATCTGTAATTGCTATTGCTGTAGTTTTATTATTTAAATCAGGCTCTTTGAATAAAGAAAAATCTCTGTTTAACAAATTTAATTTTTCTTTCCATTCTATTATATTAGCAGACAGATAGATTAAATACTGATTATTCCATTTTTGGTTAGGATGATCAATAATCCATTGAGCAACGGCATGTCCGCCTTGTACACATCCATATATAGGATTAAGATTCTGATCTATCAGAACGTATAATCTCTCCTGCATATTTGTCTACTAAACTATTAACCGAATTAATAAACACCTTACCTAAATAAGTTTTTGAAATGTCAGATTTAGAATCATATGGATCTAAGCCAAAACCATTCCATCCACTTAGCATGATTAAGAATAGATTTAATATAGTCCTCACTATTCGAAATTAAGTTATGTTTTAAAATAAAATAAGTGACATACATAACAAATAACTCATCCCTATTCTTCTTTACTTGGTAATCCGCATTAGTTCTAGTTTTATAGTCATTCGATTTTCTGTCTGATTTAGCTTTAATTTGCTTAGCTACTAATTTCTTTTATTGCTTGTTTCATTGCTTCCATAATAAGTAATTTAAATTGAGTTTTTACAACTAATCTATTGATTTTTGATTTCAAAGGTTCAGGTAAAACTCTTATGGAGGCCATAATTTTCGCAGCAACGTCTACATGTGTTTCATCATTCATAAATTTTTAATTGTTTAACATCTGGAAACTAAAAGTTTTAATTTGTGTACCCTCTGGGACTCGAACCCAGCGTGGGATTACTTCCTCCGGATTAAAAGTCCGGTGCAGTAGCCAGCTCTGCTCAGGGTACAGATTACAGGATTCATATAAACAGTCCAATATATCCCTAATATACTCTAGTTTAAATTTGCTGTAAGAATCCTTATTTCTTTAATACAGTGATGCAAAGGTAGTAATTCTTTTTTACTATTCCAAAATTTTCTATAAGATTTTTATACTAATAGTATACGTATATACTAAATAAGCGACCTATTGTTATAAGTCGCCTTTCTTTATTTTTTCATACAAAGAATAAGGAATTTCATTAAAATTTTCCTTCCCTTCTTCTCTTAATGCTATCATTTTTACTCCATTTTTGTAGAATACAGTAGGATCAGATTCCAATACATAGTTATCTTTTATATGATTCTCATTGCAATATTCATGGGAATTAAGAAACGGCAAAATAAGCTTAACCATCTCTCTTATAGGAATAGTAACTTCCTGCATCATAGGAATCCAGTTTGCACAGGTATTTACTGTATGAAGTGGAACGTTACTACCAGATATAGTTTGCATTCCAGAATTACCCATAAATCGTACATAATCATGGGCTACTATAATTCTTTTTTCTCTAGAAAAATCTAGATCTTCTAATTCTACTTCAAATTTTCTTTCACTAATCTGTTTTGTTATCTTCATATCTTAAAATTTAATGTGGACGATGAGGGATTTGAACCCTCGTCCTAACTACTTCTCAATAACATAGTATATGCGAAATTACCTTTTTATAGAAGGCTAACTAGGGGAAGCCGATTGGCATCCACTCCACCACTCCATTATAAGTTGGAGAACTATAGAAACCAATAGTCATTTCTGTTCCTAAGCTGACTTACACTCGACTCTCTTTGCAATTAAGCAGCGATACGAACTTCGTCGATTTCGCGAGAGAAAGAAATTGCATTATTCTTTCCATTTAATTGTTTGTACTTATAAGGTAGTCACAACCTTTTCGCCTATGTTACCGTTCGTCATAGCAGTCAAAAGCCTGTATCGCCCTTATTTGCTATAGAATAAAATTTCTCCGTCAATGGTCTTTACTTCCCAACCACTACTTCTATAGAAATTTTCAACATTTCCTTCTTTATTATCCTGGAATGCTTTTCTTCTTTTATCCTTCTCGTCTCCACTATATTTAGTAAGTACTGCATCCATTATCTCTTCGGTACTTATACTAATAGGAGCTGAATCAGAAAATCTTTTTACTAGAAGATCGTTTACTATTGCTATTACTTCATCATTTGCTAATTTAGCACGCAACTCTCTAGCTTTTCCAGGAGTTATAGGATCAACCTTAGCCATATTATAATTCTTTTTGACTAGCTGTTACAGCCAATTTATCACATCTATTGTTATATTTATCATCTTTATGCCCCTTTACCCAAGTAAAAGTAACCATGTGATGAAACCTCATTGCCTTATCGAATCTCTTCCATAGGTCTACATTTTTTCTTCTTTGCCAACCCTTGACAGCACATCCAATAACATACTGTGAATCAGTTATTATATTTAGAGCAGATGGTTCAGAAATGGATTCCATAGCTACTATACATGCCATCATTTCCATCTGATTATTTGTAGTATTAATATATGTCTTACTATATTCTAATACTTCATATCCATCTTTATCTACAATAATTAAGCCTATTCCTCCTTGCCCTCTGGCATAGGAATAGGCTCCATCGGTATAAACTGTATACATTAGTAGATTACCAATGCTGATTTGGTCATATCAGAAGTTTGTAATTTATATACCTGCTTAATTGGAAGAATAATATTTCTATCCTCTATGTAAATTTCTGTAGTTTTGCCACAGTTTTTTCTTACCAAGTATTGTTGATATAGCCCTTCTCCTATGATATGATCAGAAGAAAAATCGGAAGGAGGGACAATAACATGATTAGTAGCCTGTTTCAACATCTCATTATTATAAGATAGTGAAGCTGATTCATCATATTCTACTACATTTTTAAACAAAGATCTTACTTTGTTTACTTTAGCAGGATTAGCTTTATAGCTCACTCCTAGGAATGTAACATTCTCTGGCTCTTTACGCCATATTGTAGATGCCGTGTTCCAGGTAGCTAAATCAATAATCCCAAAGAGTAATGTAGATACTGGTCTTCTTACTTCGATGATGTTCTCAGAATTAATTCTTCCAGTTTCTGAAAAGAATAGTACATTGCCAAATGTTTTTACTGCAATGCCTAGCACTCCAGTTTTAGTTTTTACTAAATCTCCTTGCTTTGCTACTAACTGCTTATTCATATTATTTCTTTATTTTTAATGTTGCGTAATTTTGATAATCCTCTTCTCCAATAGGCTGTTTAAATTTAACATATCCGGACACTCCATATATTTCTACTTTTGTATCATTAAAGCATACAACGGATACATCGCCCATAGAATGATTACTTAAAAATCCAATGAGTTCTGAATATAGTCCTTTTCCTATTGTTCTATTTTCTAGAAAATTCTTAGGAACTACAAGATAGAGTTTATCACAAGTTTTAATATTTCTAATATTTTCCTCTTCTGATTTATCTCTATACCATTCTACTACTTCATATCCTTCTTGGGAAAGATAAGTAGCTGTTAAGTCTCTTCCAAAATACGGAGACATATAACTTACTCCTAAAAAGACTTTCACTTTTTGGATATTCATTCTGCTCCATACTACTTTGTACGAGTCAAATTCTCCAATTAATACCCCTCCTTCTGGATTTACTACTTTAGTTACTTTCTTCAAAAAGGAATCATTTACAACGGTTACACAATCCTTTGCTGGATTATAAGCCCTGAGCGTTCCTTTATAAGAGGAAATAACGTAAATACTTCCGTCCTCCAGTTTCACCATTTGTCCCTCAGATATGGAAGGAACATTGTTTTCTACCTCAACATCCCAAATTCCTTTAACAATCCAAAGAGATGCCTCAATTCCTTTTAAGAAGGAGGATACCATCCACTCCAACCACAAAATATCATCTAGAGTACATGCCATTTCTCCCTCTTTTAAACGAACGGCTCTTATCTTTTTTCCTAAAGATTTTGCTATAGGAGAAAGAGTTGTTACTATTTCTTCATCATTTTTGCATATGAAGTATTTACCTTCTAGATGCGTTTTGTAAAATTTTTGTTTAGTCATATTATTTAATTGTATCATAAGTTTCTAATTTGAAAGGCGGAGAGCACTGGAATCGAACCAGACACCCATACGGAGTGCAATCTGCTTAGCAGGCAGTCCCTATCACCATCAAGGATTACTCTCCAAGTAAATTATGAGGAAAGCATTATTATGCCCCCCCCCATTTTCTAGAGTTACAGCTTAATCATGTCCTCAAACTTTTTAGTCATAGCACGATTGTCAGAGGCAATCTTATTCAGAGCTTCCATTTCTTCCTGAGCCTTTTTCATCTCTTCTTGCTTCTTAGCTGCCTGAGCTTGAGCTTTATCAGCTAAATTTAACAACTTAGTAATGGTCTTATTAAATATACTTAAGATTGCATTACTTTTACTCAGCATATTAGCTGAACTTCTTGAAAACGGATTTGTAAAAATCATAATCTTCTCTTACTTGTTAATTATTAGATATTATTTTAAATTTTTTATCAAAGGATAGACTATGTTTCTTTCTCCACATACTGTATCTATCCGGACAGAATCACTTCCCAGTAGGATATGGAAAGTCTTATATGAGTTCAATTCTCAAACGAGTCAGCGCTTTAAATTAACTCGTCATAGTCTATAAGTGCCTTCAGTGGGACTCGAACCCACACGGCCGAAGCCACTAGATCCTAAGTCTAGCGTGTCTACCAATTCCACCATGAAGGCTTTAACTCTTGGGTTTACAAGAGTAATAATAAAAATTCTTCTTCCACCGTATGACTGAAAGATAATTCCAATAGAGCCTTTTTAACTTTTATAAAAGCTTCTGTATCGCTAGAGTTCCATTCTGGTCATGCTCCACCTCCAGCCCTATATCCATATACTTTACTTAAAAAAGATTGATAGTCTCTTATTCCTAAGTCTTCGAATAATGAACATACTTCTGTACCAGAATGTCCAGTCATAATTCTACCATCATTTAGAGTTTTACGCTCAACCACTTCTGCGAATACAGACTTCTCCCTTAATTTAAATTCGTAGTGCTTTGTCCTTATTACAAATACCTCTTCCATAAAACATATTATTTGGTGTTCCCCACCGGGATTGAACCGATAACCGCCTGATTATGAGTCAGGTGCTCTAACCAATTGAGCTAGGGGAACTTTAAAAATTACATTATTTCTTTATCACGAGGCATTGCCAGTTTCTGATAACATCTGCTCAAAATTTCCCATATTCATTTAATTATTATATAATTCCTATGACCTTTAAAAGTTGTATACCATATTATAACAGTATTTTTTTCTGTTATATCTACATATGGTCTTAATATTATATGTATATATAGCAAAATTACTATTAATATACAGAAAAGTACTATCATGTTTCTTATTTTCTAGAATATTTAACTTGTGACTCTTTAAAATATTCTTCATATTCCTCTGGATCTTTTATATATCTACTTTGACTTTTGAATCTATAGTCTAATATATAATCACACCAATCCCAATCGTTTACCAGCACTTTTGGATGAGGAAGTTCATAAGAATCTTTATCAATCAAATTTATTATATCTCTAACTTTTTGCCTAATTCTTCTTTTTATCTTTCTTCTAAACTCATTGTGACGAGCTATACCATGATCCTTATAAATAGGAACTTTTTTACTTTTAGACATAAAGAAATAGATTTTAAGATGTAGCGACAGAAGGACTTGAACCTTCGACCAAGAGTTTATGATACTCTACCACTGAGCTATGTCGCCATACATAAGATGTAATATCAGTTTTAACCCTACCTTGGAACGGGAAAGTTTCCTTTCCCGTTGCTATTATTAGCACGCATGCGCTTTACACCTTAGTATTAACTTTTTTATGAACACCAGCTATATTTCAATATACCTCCATAGATGGCATCGAAATAGAGCTTTTTGAACTGCTCGCTAAAATAGTTTGCTATCTCTCTACTCCGGCAAGCGAAGCCGACACCGGCACTAGAATCGCCAGAACCATAATAAGCATCGAAAAAAGCGACGCCGACATTAACATAGGAAGAAATATCAGAGCGCAGCCGGTATTTTTTACCTTCATAAAGAAATAGAGGATTACTTTCTATCTTATACTCTTTAGGAGTACTAGATTCTAGATATATTTTTAGCCAAGGATAATACCAAGCACCCTCTGTAAGATGGAATTTATGATCCCCATTCAATGCTCTTAAGATAGTCTCACATTTGATTCTTGCAGCTAGATGTTTGGGCATGTCATCAACATAGGATGGTCTTTCTTCTCCCAAGACTTTAAGTGCGTCCTCGTAGGTTTTAACTTTTTCTATAATGTCAGAGTCTACAAAATCAATACTTTGAGTACTTTCGTTGTAAACTGGAATTTTACCCTCTGGGGCATTAATTGTAATTTGATAATTCATATTATTTAAATTCTTTAAGTATGTCTTCGAATAAATTAGTAAATACTGCTTTTCTTAAACAGAATATAGTATTAATTACAGGAGTAAGAGCTATAATTACTCTTGGAAGAGTTGGTCTTCCTAATTCTGTTTCTTCACGACACATATAATAACCAATAGTTCCCATTACAGATACTATCCATATAAGAAAAATAATTAATCCTATCATGTTTATTTTTGTTTTGCTAATTAGAGCCTCCTGTCAGACTCGAACTGACAACATCTTCATTACAAGTGAAGTGCAACTACCAATTGTGCTAAGGAGGCAAGCTAGGCTAATTATACGGGTTAGCCTTTGATCCCTTTATAGTTTTTCGTCACGTGGAAACTACTAAACCCGGCATCCTGTCTTATATACCGCGTGAGCTGGCGGTCTATATAGTATTGTAAAGAGTGTGCTGTTACACCAAATGCTCTAAGGGCGATTATTGACATTGAACGTATGTGCACAGTGACTTAATGTATGCACTAGCTGACTTTCGTTCTCCTACTAACAGCTAAGGTATCACGTACCTCCCAATCTTAATTCCAGGCTCCTCCCGTACTATTGGAACTTATCAATAATTGGCTCCGACACTTAATATCACATTGAGCAACGTATAGGAACCCTTGTCATTTCAGACTTGGAATACTACTCTCCGAGATTAATGCTTGTACCTCCCTGCGGTTCTACGGAAGGACTAGTAAGTCCTTCACGCTTGTCCACATCATGTTAGCTATACATGACTTAAGGATATACCATAACTTCCGCTCGCAACTCTTTAAATGATGGCTACTTCCAAGCCTACATCCTCATTACAATTACTCTTCTATTTCTACTCTTGTTTCACTATAATTATCATTGAAAAGATCACTATCAAGATCGATTCCTTGATCCCTGGCAAATAAAGATCCGTTAAATTTTAAGAAGTTTTTGATTGCTTCTTCATTCCAAACTTCGGGCAGATCCCAATCCTCTGGAACTCCATCGTCAAGAGATGTTAAATCACTATTTTCAATACATTCTGCACAAGCAGCTGCTAAACCCTCTAAGGATTCAAAATCTAATACTGTACTTAGTACTACTTTCATCTTTAATTTAAAATTTTTGTTGTTATAAAAACAAGTTAGTTTTACCAGAATAGGACTCGAACCTATAACCTCTTGATAAAATTCAAGGCTCTACCAATTGAGCTATACGTCTCTGGATTTAAGTTGGCAGACGTAAATTTTTTATATTACTGTTCCTAACTTTATGTAATAAAAAATATGTAGAACAACGACTTAACATAAAAGCATAAGGACTTTTAGTCCAAAATCTAGGCTCCTTAAATTTGAATTTCTACAAATATTCCACTTTTTACGAGTTACATTTATCCTTGCCAGGCTAGGGTCAAAATATTTTATTTAAACAGTTAATCCCAATACCATATTTCTCTGCTCATAGCAAATCTCATAGATATTTTACCTTCTAAAGTCTTGAACCACTTTTTATGTCTAAAAAATTGGAATCTGCATTTTCCTTTTCTTCCTCCACAAACTTTATATTTCCATCTTCTGCTATGTGGGTTTCTTCCAATGCGCATTCTAGTCATTTTCCATTTTTTACCGTAGCTCATAATTTCATTGATTTGGTAGAGGAGGAAGTCGGACTCGAACCGACACATCACTTTTACATGATTACTGGGAGTTTTCAAGACTCCTGCCTTACCAATTAGGCTTATTCCTCCATTTGTGGACTCAACCGTAGTCCACATGGTGCGATAAGTGTTTTATATTTTGCAGGGGGCGCACTTTCCACTAACCCCGAACGGTAATTTTATGATTAACACTCAAGTATGCCTTCTCTTATGAGGTCTTTAGATTTTTGTCTTTCTTTTTTGATTTCTCTGTGATTATCCATTTGATCAGATACATAAGAGTTTGTTACAGCCGTTTTCTTTAATAATTTAGAAAACTTAACTTTATCCAAAAAATCTGTAATAGATTCGCATCTTTTTTCTATTCTATTTCTTTTACTTGGATTGTCTTGATACCAGTAAGAGTAAGAATAATAAATTTTTCTAGCTCTTGATAGCCATTTTCTTTTGGCTAATTCTCTTCTTTGCTCTCTATTCATATTGATAAAGTTTAAAAAAATTAACAGAAGACTATGCCGGCTGGATTTGAACCAGTTTAATTTGAATTTCAGTCAAATTTGTGAACCATTTTATTTGATTTGCTGTAAGTCTTCTTATAAATCAGGATACCTAAACTCAATTGTGCTCCAAATAGCAATTCTCCACATTGGTGAATATAAGACTCGAACTTATTATAACTAGTTACTGAATTTGCTGTCTGTATCCTTGTTTGATGGATGCCAGCCGTTTCTATTCCATCATTGCGTACTACGTTGCTGGCTAACGTCTAAGACTTCTATGTCCTCACGTTATCTTAGAATTAGTGTGATTATTATTGCCTAGCTAATTTCTTAGCTGGGAGGATTACGCTAAAGAGTGCCCCCAACGGGATTCGAACCCGTGACTTCATATCGAAAGTATGACGACTTAAACCACTTGTCGATAGGGGCATATATAGGTTACTAATCTCACGATCCATAACCTATTAAATTTATTATGAACACTTTTTATTGTGTTTTTAATCCTGAGGAATACTCATCATAATTGTAGCACGATTCCAATTATTTTCCTCATATTGTTGTACTTTATCTCCTTCAGCACTGACTACCAAACGAGATTCCTCTACTCCATATTTTACTAATACCTCTTTCACTGATTCAGCTCTCTTTTTACTTAATTCCATATTATATTCTGGAGTTCCTGTATCAGCGTCTGCATATCCAGTAATAGAAATACGTACATCTTTATTATCCTTCAAATAAGTAGCTATGTTCTCTAAATTTGCCATTTGATCATCAGCTATCTTAGATGAGTTGATAGTAAATCTTACTGTAGTAGGAGCCACCTCTTTTAAAACAACAATATTTTCTACCGTTACAGTATCAATAGTGGTTACGACCTTTGGAGCTTTTTCACATTCCTGTCTAAGTTTATTGATTTCCTCATTTAGAGCGTCAATATCCTCTTGATCATAAGATGGGATGTATGTGAATCCTCTAGTCCCATCATGATTTTTAAACTTATATGTGATACCAGCTGTTAAATTACACATTCCATCATATCTAGCTCCTCCTACTACTCCGTCGAACTTATCATTAAGAGCAGACATATTTCCTTCTATATTAAGCTGAATAGATTTAGATAGATCAACATTTACCTGAACTCCTACTCTAGGAACTACATAATCTCCTATTGGTAGTACTCCATTATCAAATGTATGTGCATAACCTACTCCTCCTATCAATACTAAGTTAACTGGTCTGTCATAATTCTGAGAGAATAAATTTAACGGATTCAGCATTGCATCCAAGTAAAATCCATATCTGTTAATAACAGAAATTTCATTTGTAGGAACAACATGATTCTGTCCCCACTCTCCTTGAATACGAGTTCCCAAAACTGGAGTCCAATATTTATTAAGGGAAACATTTACCGTTGGACCAAAAATTCTCTTTGTGTCCACTGATTTGTAATTATCCCCAAATGTGGCATTAGTTCCAGCTCCTACACTGATAGACCAATTATCAGTGAATTTATACTTCGGCATTCTTAACTCTTGTGCATTTAAGCACATAACGCTCATAAGAGCAATTAAAAGAAATAATACTTTCTTCATCTTACTTGTTTAATTTAAAAAAATATTTATATACACTGTAGAAATTTTTCAATTTCCTCAACTATTTTATCATATTCTTCTTTAGATATTTCCTTTGCTATATCACTTTGTCCATAAGTTATATAAGGATTATTAAACCACAAAGGATTTATATGTCTATGCTTTTCTATAGACACCGAAATTTTATCTCTGCTTTTATACTTTTCATATAAAGTGTACCCAGAATCAAAGTTTCTACTGTTTTGCTCAAATAGAGATTTGTCTATATAAACAAATCCAGTAACTTCAAAATTGAATTTCAGAATAAAATATTTCCCTATTAGATTTTCATACCATTTATTTTTATTTTCTTCTAGCTGCTCTAATTCTTTCTTTCTTTTCTTAGATTCCTCTTCTTCAGCTTCAATATATTCTTTTAGAGAGGCATCTGGATGTATTCTGTAATAATCTTTCACATTCATAGTAAAAATTCATTAATATTGTGGACACGGCGGGACTCGAACCCGATCCTCCTGAGTGCAAATCAAGCGCATTCCCAATTATGCTACCGGCCCATAAAGCTGGATTTTACACCAGCAAAAGATCTTCTTCATTAGGAATATCCAGCACTATTGGATCAATTCCGAAATCAGAATACTCTATAATACTCATTGGAAACCAACAGTTAGTTAAACAATCAAGATCTACCCTAAAAGAAGAATCACTAGTATCTACTTCTTCAATATCAGATAGTGTTAAAGGTGTAGATAATTCTAGAATATCAACATCTATACCTACTTCTTCGTCTTCATGTTCAAGCTCACAGCCTGCATATTCCCAACCTTCTTCTAATAATTCTTCCTCTGTCTTGATTCTAAATTTTCCAGATTCAATCAAAGCCAGAAATTCCGTTTCATTCAGATCTTTAACTTTCTTTCTCATATTTATAATATTGTGAATTTGCGCACGCGGAAGGGTTCGAACCTTCGATGGGGCTTTCGCCACGGTAGATTAACAGTCTACTGCCTTCGACCACACGTACTAGTAACAGAATACTTTGTTTAGCTTGATAATTTAAAAGATTATTGCCTAAAATAAATTGCTGTAAGTATTCTTATACAGATAACCATTGTTTTATAAACTGGCGCTCTACCAACTGAGCTATTACTAAGGCACTTCTTAGTAAATGAGGCTCGAACTCATGACTTCTAGTTGGGACAAACATAATTTGCTGTTGGTTATCTAAATATTATTAACTTAACCGAGTAGGCTGCCCCAGATTTGAACTGGGAACCTTCTGAGTATCAGTCAGATGCTCTGACCAAGTTGAGCTAACAGCCTATCTTCATCAAGGAATATACTCCCTGATATTTCCTATTGCTACTTCACATTCTGAAGATGCAATATGTTTAGAATAATTAGCATCTTTTGCTAATGCTTCTTTACAATCTCTATCACAAGGGAACTTCGAGCATTCAAGTCTGCAAGTTCCTAAAAGCCTGCTGTGGTGAGATTTATCCCAAATCCACACGTCAAAAATAAAATGTCTCATTTTGCCAATATTTAAAGTTTTTATTTATATTTTTCTTTCCATTTTTCGCATTTGCGTTTCACTGACTTACCAAGTAAAGAAGGAAATTCATCACCATACGTTAATCTTCCCAAATCTACTATATTTATTAATGTGTCTGCTAATTCATCACACAAATCCATTTCATTTATTTTCTTATAGCTAGATAATCCTGTGATAGTACTGATAGCTCCCATCACTTCTCCAGACTCTTCTGCCAGTTTAATCGCAACATCCTGTATAGTCCTCCCATTTTTAATAGAAGAGCCTACTTCCATAATTTCTTTGATCATTCTTCGATTATTCCTTTTTTAGATACTGGGATTTTTATTATTCCAGTTCCATTACATGTTTCACACTCTGTTTCATCACATAGTAAGCCCATCCCTAACGTACAAATGGCTAATCCAGCTTTCTGGCCCGTACTCATTTCTACACTCCCTGTTCCTTTACATTTTGGACAAATTTCTTCTACATATTGTCTTTTTGGAGTAGTTGGATTACTATGTGGGCAGTTTCCTGTACAGGAAACAAATAACAGGATAAATAACAAATATTTCATATTAATTTCAAATATAATGGTTTGTCTTTATTTTTTGCTACTTTAAATCCGATAGGAATTAGGGATCTTTCATATATTCTTCTAAGTCTATTGTTAGCTGGATATACCAATAATACTTTTCCCTTCAAAAAATTCTTCCATATGTTATTGTTAATAAAGTTCATTAAACATTGTTTAGCCCAAGATAATGACTTCATTCCATCCTTTCCAACTATTAAGTTTTCTTGAAATCCATTCTTTCGTTTAGTAGCAATGTAAAAGGTGACGTTCATAAACCCTGGTTCTTTGTATATTTCATAGATTTCCAAAGTTATTATTTGTCCATATTCATTCTTAGATTTGTAATAATATGAGTTTACATGTTCTCTATCTTTTTGTAGATCAATATCATACATATCAATTAGTACTTAGTTGCGGAGGCAGGATTCGAACCTGCGACTTTCAGCTTATGAGGCTGACGAGCTACCTCTGCTCTACTCCGCGATGTTTGGTAGCTAATTTATATCCGCTACCCAGGGATATCTCTCTTACCAGTGAGACACGGACTCTTCTAACCGTAGAGCACGGCTGGTTACTGACGCTCCAGACACGGCATTTAGACTGAAAATGTCGAAACAGTAATTGAAAGCCTACAATGGGAGGTCATTACTCTCCCACTTTCTAGTTGTTACCCTAGATGTGCAATTCTACACCACATTGTGTCTTTCCTAGAGTCGGTAATGGGAATCGAACCCACATCTCCAGTTTGGAAGACTGGAGCACTAACCGTTGTGCTATACCGACGATTTAATTAGTTTATAAACTGAAACGCACACTACTACTATGAAAGAAAACAATATAGACCATAAAAATACTCTAAACAGAAATATTAACCATTCCATACTTTTCCAGATCGTATTTTAGAATATACTTTACTTAAAGCTCCATTTTTATATTTTGTAAGTTTCATTCTAGTTATAGCATTTACAAATTCAGTTGGTCCCACCTTACTATAAAAATGAAAAGAACCATCTTTCCACTGAACCACAATTATAGAGCCTACTTTATAAGCTGTTTTAATTGGGCTTTTGAATGAGAATTTAATATAAGATTTAATCTTGTTTATAACATTCATATTAATAACAATTTGTGCTCCTTGTAAGATTCGAACTTACGACCACTTGAATGTAAGTCAAGCACTCTAAACCAACTGAGCTAAAGGAGCGATTAAACAAGAGACCACCTTTTTTATTTGTTTTAAATCCAGGCTAAACTACTAACTTCTAGGTATTTCAGAAAGTTAGATAAGGATTCGAACCTTATTTCTTTGTCTAATTGAAATTTAATTAAAACTATAAAGATTAAGAAAATAATCTTGCTGTATGTCTCTTTATAATAACAGAAGACCTTTAAATACGTTGCTCTACCAATTGAGCTAAAATGAGTAAACTCATCTACAGGACTCGAACCTATAACCCACGGCTTACCAGGCTAAATATATATTGCTGCTAGTCTTCTTTTACTTGGGAGAATTTCCTATCTCCCGCAATAAAGTGCTAAGGTATCATAATGAAATGAGGCTCAGCGGTTTCGACTTTACTAGGATAGTTCACGATGTTTTGGCAATCATCTAACTATTGTCAACCTATTATTATGCCAAATTGTAGTTGACTTGTTGGGGAGAAGCTAAGAATCGAACTTAGTCCTTTATATCCACAGTATAACGTTCTAGCCGTTAAACTACAACTCCCATTTATATTGAAATGAAAACGACAGTTCTGCAAAAGGAAGAAAAGGTAGCTTACCTATTTATGATGGTTAAGTTACCCGTAGGAAGCATTCTGGGATCCATTTTCTCTAAGAATTTCCCAATTTTCCTAATTACTTTCTTCATAAACTGTAAAAATTTAGTTAAACATATAATTTATCTATGTAGCCGAAAGCGGGGGACTCGAACCCCAAACTCCACAGTGACAGTGTGGTATTATACCAATTTCACTACGCCTCCGTTGTTGTAGCATCTATCCTCACGAACCAATGCTACTTTTATTTATTATCATGGCAAAATGATATACTTCACCTCAAAGTTTGATATTTCTATCAGGGACAATGAGGGATTTGTGGGCCGAGAGAGATTCGAACTCCCCTACCGCAAAGTCCATACGACTATTTGTTAAAGCGGGGTGGATTTACAGTCCACTGCCGTTATCGACCCATTAATACAGAGTGCAAAGATAGTTATTTTATTCCCAATAATAAAATTTAAATTGTTAATTGCTGTTAACACTCTTATTTTTACAGAAACCTTTTGTGGTTATGTTCATTAATGGTAAACATTTATAAAATTTGCTGTTAGGCTTCTTGTTTTTGGATTTATGCCTTATAGTATCTTATAATTTTATTAGCTTCCGAATTACGGGGCACTCTTCCACTTTTTATTATTTATATTCTACTATAATACATAAATCCAATAATTTAAATTAAAAGTAATGATAGATGTATGAAAAATTTGCTGTTTGTGCCCCAAACGTCATCAAGATAATTTGTAGGGTAAGCGGGATTCGAACCCGCGATCTCTTGCTCCCAAAGCAAGCGCCCTAGACCGGACTGGACCACTACCCTATTGTTTATTTGTATAAACTTTAGCCTTGTCTATTATATTTCGTAAATCTGAAAACGAAGAAGCTTGCTCTATAAGCCAACCAAAATATACTTTTCTTTGTTTACTCATATTATTCTCTATTAGCTTATCTATTCTGTCACTAGTCTTAAGTTTCATCAAAGTGGACTTAGTTTCTTTAAAGCGGGTATCTATAATATCAGAAAGTTCTTTTTTCATTGCATTCTTTCTCTCTTGTAAAGATGCACCAGAAATAGCAAATGCTGTCCTCACCTTTTTCTTTTCTCTATTAGTAAGACGACTAACGTCAAAACCATTATCAATAAGAAATTGATCATTATTTATATTAGCACTCCAGGATGCCACTTCTCTATCATCTATTTTATTCTCCTCTGGCACATTAAGCAAAGTACTTAGAGTAGAATTAAATTTCTTTGCTGTTTTCAATAAGAGTAAGACTTCTGAATATGTGCAAAGTTGTACTGTTCTGCCCCAACAAACAGTGTATAGATTTTTCCGGTTGTTATGAGTAAGAACATATAAATGATTACTATGACAGGCCATTTCATTACTTGTATGATCACTAACTCTCACTCTAAGCATTCCTATTACAAAGTATTCAGAGTTAGTATTTTGAGCCTTACTAGATTTAGAAGAAAGCTTTCTTAAAGCGTCATAAATTTTGTCCATGATAATTTATATTACGGGAGTCCGAAGACTCCCAATTACTAAATTGTTATCAGATTTAACAGTTCCTGATTCATAGCTGCCTCAAACAACTCTCTAGCTGTTTTAGGTGTACTAGGTTCAGGATTTTCCGGAGTAGGTTCTTGTCCTAAGAGAAAAGCAATTCCTGAAGGATCTAAACCTCCCATATAGAAGAATCCCGGAGTATCTGCATACCCCTCGAATTTAGGTCTAATTTCTCTGCTGTAGAAACTGTTAGGTATATCCCACAGAACAATCTTGAAATCATCAACATAGTCTTTAGGGAATCCAGCGTCTAGCAACTTTTTCTTGAATAAGGCAAAGTTCGTCTTTGATTCTTGTGTAGAATCTTGATAGCCATATCCAGAATATAACTGCCCTCTGTTAAATTCTCCATCGCTTACACATAACAATCCTTTCGGGAACTGATTAATAGGAGTTCCTTTTCTGAAAATTTCAACAAATAAGTCAGCGATTCCTAAGAAGTTAGTACTTCCATAAGATTCTGCCCTGTCATTGAAATACTTCTCAGTAGGAGTTTTACCATTCCACAATCTCAATGTAGGTTTGCTAGCAAACTCCACATATCCGCTCGCAAATGGCCCTTCTAACAAGTAAGAGAAATAGAGAGCAATAGCTTTAGCAACGTCGTTACTTGATACATTAGTCCCATTTACATTTGAATTCATAGAATCAGAGGTATCTCTTGCAACTAAGAAAGTTGACTTGGTATTCATTCCTTTCTTTGCTGTTTCAATAAGTCCTCCAAACTGTTTATCTACAGTCATTTTCTTGTAAGTAGAACTATTATATTTAATTCCTTTGAATAACTCATATACATATCCAGTAAACTTGGCTACTGGTTGTTTTAGAATCCATTCTTCGTATGCGGTTTCTAAGTTATTATTCTTTAGGAAATTTCCAGAAACTAGCAAAGCCAGAGCACGACCATGCACAGTAGAAAAGTTTATATTCAACTTTCCCCTTGAGATTTGCTGTTGCCATTGATGAGCCGTTCCTGACACTTTCAATTGACGATATTGCTTATAGTTGAGAGAGTGATACTGGTCAGCCTTAAACTGCCCCTTACCAAACAATCTATGTGCAATATACTTTCCAATAATCGTATCCGCCTGTGCTTCCAAAGTACGGGCTTTAGAACGAGCTTTAATAATAGGAAGATATTTCTTTACTAAATTGCAAGTATTAGGATTTTCCAGACCAGCTAGAATAAAATCACCTAATGCTTTCCAATCTAGCACTTTTCCTTTCCACCCATGAAATTGAATATCATAGGACATCATTTGGAAAATATCCTTCCAACAACCAGCTGCTACAAACAAAGGAAGATTGTTATAGAATACTTCAGGGTAATTTATAGCCACCCAAATCATTCTCATAATCCCTTCATGCTTCATTCCCTGCCCTCGCTGAACAGAAGTGGTTTCTGAACCATCTAATAATTCAACCTTTCGAGTTACCAAACGAATATAGAATACCAATTTCATTGCATCAAGCTGATTGATATTCCATAATGTACGCATATCCTTATCAATATCAGCATAAGGACGCAACTGCCTGTACTGAGAAATTAAAGAAAACTGGTCTGTAAATGGATCTCCTGTAGAAGTTAATTTTACAGCACCATTGCCACTCAAAGTGATTTCTGCAATACTCTTTACTGGTTCGTTGCCAAACAGATAGCTTTGTTTCTTGTCAAACATTGTTTTATCTAATTTTATATTAAAAGTAAATATTCTTCATCATAACTTATAGAATCTGCAGAAGAGATTCCCAATTCCAAAACAAAATCATTCAGTGAACCAATTGTTACTCTTCTGTTTAGATCTGTCCACCTCCATTCCTCCGCAAATTTTCTAGAACCTGTAAGATAACTAGGCTCACATCCCGGAATTACAAGTATTCCTTTTTCAAACCTGTTTTCTCCGATGTGTTCAAATCTTCTAAGTTTTAACTTAGTTTCTCTGATTTCCTCAAGATATTCAAATTCTTTCTTATCTCTACAATAAACAGCTTCTATAATCATAATATTTAAATTTATGTACCGAGAGCGGGATTCGAACCCGCACAGCCCTTCCGGACTATCGGATTTTAAGTCCGATGCGTCTACCAGTTCCGCCATCTCGGCATTAAGTTCTATTTGAACTTAGTGATGCAAAATTACTACAAATTTTTTATATTCACAAGTAATTTACAGAAATTATTTTCCTTAATGCTTAACAAGTAAGAAGTTTTCCTTCCAAATTTAAAATCGGATGTACTATATCTTCTTACTTGGTAGTTGATACTTATGGGATACAAAAATTATAATTTAGTGATTTTCAATTCACACATAGATTTTTTCTCTATTAAAGATAACACTCCAAATATATCAGCAGCTACTCCTGCTGATGAATCCCATACGTAATAAAGCTGAGGAAGGGACATTATAGAATCTTCCTTGTTGTCCGTTTCCTGCAAAGGATCTTTTGACTCCCATATCTTCTTTACTGGATTCCAAGTCCAAGAATCAATATCCTTTTCTTCTACCATTAATGTGCCTTTTGGAATTTCTCCATCTGTCTTATCCATGTAGTCCTGTATAGCTTCTTCCTTAGTTAAAGCTCCAGACAGAAATTTTTTACAGATGCCATCAGGTGTTAATACAAAATACGTTTGATTCATTTTACCATTTATATTTAGGTAAGTTAGTAATTACATAAATAAATTCTCCTAATGAGAAAACTGTTGATGATTTGTTTATACTGAACTCAGCTTGTCTTCCATCACTTACAACAGTTTTAATAATAGTGCCATTTTTTCCTTCGTAGATTTTTACTACGTAGAACATAATACTGTTCCCTTCAAATACGAGTTGTATTGCCTCTAACTCTTCAATGAAGTTTAGCACTACAGGATCCACATTAACTCTAGTATATGATTCTATTGACTGATTCGCTTCGCCAGAATACATATAATTAAATGATTCTGCTTTTATTGTAAAACTAACAAGTAAGCAGAATAAGATCAGTATCTTTTTCATAACAACAATAATTCTTCTTCTACATTGTCATTAGGAGCTATCCAAACTTCACTCCATGTGTAGTGATTACCTTTAAATTTGTATCCTTCCTCCGCCACAAATTTCAGATATAGTAGATGTCACTCCTACGTACTTTTCCATATCAGGATTCCAATATAAATCATATAAGTGTTTTGGAACCTGAGTATATCCTACAATTTTAACTTTGTCACCTATTTTAAACATATAGTTATAATGGGAGGATTTTCACCTCCCTATTGTAACATTATTCTTCTGTTTCTTTGTCCGCCACTTCTTCTTTGCCAGAAATGTCTTTGATCATTTCTAGATCTTCGGAATCCAAGCCTTCAACCATATTGGTTGGGAACATTTTGTTATGAACATTCACACAGATTTGTATTTTGCTAGCCACAACACTCATTTTAATCACAATGTTGTATAACTCTTTTACCCATGAAGAAGGATCTTTCATATCTACTGTAAGAGAATTACTGTCTCTTTGACCCAAATCAGTGTGTTCGAACAATTTACTTTGAAGATTCCTAAATTCTTGCTTGTAGGATTCTACCTCTGACGTGAGGTAGCTGATGTGTTACAGATTACGTTCTTTACTCTGGCTTCTAATGCTTTAGATCCAATCATTGCTTCAAATGTTCTCATATTTTTCTTTTTAAAATGTTAATATTTTATTCTTACAAGATTGATAAATATCATCATCAACTAATTCTCTATAAATTTCCATAGAGTCCATGATTTCATAGAGTCTTTCCTCTTCGCAATATTTTATCTCTTCTTGCCATCGTTTGTTTCTCTCGTTTATTGATTCATTAGGTGACGTTATCCAAGTAAGAAGGATAATCGCCACCAATCCCAAAATAACTTTTTTCATATAGCAAGAATAGTTATTTTGAGCCTCTCTTCAATAGATAAAGGAATGAATATTCCATTTATCCATACTTTCTCGATTTTGCCGTTCATAAAGTCCAATTGAATAGTATTGCCTTCAGTTGTTTTTACTGTGAGCAAATTACTTTCTATACTAGTGTATAGCGGAATGCCATATAAGATATTATCTTTTATAGCTGCCTCAAGCAAAAAATAAACAAATGCAAACATTATAAGTCGGATAATTCGTTAATTCTCTCAGAATCAACTTCTTGTATTGTTTCTAACTCGCCCATCAGAGCATTTTTTCTCTCAATAACAGATTTAGTACAGGGAAGTTCTCCTAAGTAAGCTATCTGTTCTTTTAAATACTGTATTCTACGAGAACGCTCATAAGAACCTATTCTCAACGAAATAACATTCATAATTTAATTATTTGAGGTTTGTCACATTTGATACTTTCCCTGGTTAGGTCATTTAATATGATTCCAGGAATGTCTTTGAGATTAGATTCTTCAGAATAGTCTCTATCATAGTCTAGTTTTAAAGACTTATGCTTTAGAATCCATGAATAGGTAGTTTACATAAATAAACAACTGAGAACAATCTACTTCGGTATGATAGATTACTGTTTCCATTTCTCAATCTTGTTGCCAATTTTTGTATACCATTCTCCTTTTAGGAAAAATTTACAATTTCCATTTATTGTTTTACCTACCACTGCAAGCATGGTTGCATCTGGCAAGCTATCAAATTCCTTTTGAGTCATTCTCTTGATTTTAAAATCTTATTAATTTCAATAGATAGATCTGCTAACTCATCATTTGACATATTTTCTAAGTTTATTTTCTTAGAACCAGATAAAGATACAGAAGACATCCAAGTAGGATTCCATAATACTCTATATGTGAGACCGTAACATTCTACTTTTACAAAAGGATGAGTATATGTGTTATCCAAGAATTTAATCTTTTCCACAAACGGCTCAGATACTATAGTACATTCTGGAGACACTGTTTCGTAAACTGGGCCAAATAGGTTGTTTCCTATAGGCTTATCTCCTCTACTAACTAATTGTCCTCCTTCGGATAGATTACCTTCACTATCATAAATTCCTATATAGGAATTATCTTTTGGGTAATATAAATTACCTATTATGCTTTTCTTATTCATATTCTTTGTACTCCGGTATATCTAACAAATCTACTAATTCACCTTTTAACTTTCCATTAACAGCATATCCTATTCTGTCTTGGGAGTAAAATACTTCTATGTCTCCATATTTCTTTATGAGTTTTACTTTGTCTATATGATCTCCAAAATCTACTACAATTTTGTTATCAAATGAAACAAAAAGTCTAGTTACCCATAAGATTACTGAAGCTATACATAATCCTAATATTAAAGAATCCATTATTTCCAACTGATTATGAATGAAACCCAAATTAACGCAATGCCAAACTGAGTAGAGTCTACTCCTATAGCTACCATAGGAAAATCAGGCTGGCTAATAGTCAGCCTGATATTTTTGTATATTTTACATGTCATATTTTCTTAGAGCTTGATTAGACCAGAAATCATATTATCTCCAGAATCTCGATATGGTTAAGTATCTCCAAAGTTGTAGGAAACTGCATTGGGAAGTATTGTAGTTTTGCATTTTGGAATATTAGATGATATGATGGTATCTTCCAATCCAGTTCTTCTAAGAGAAAAAGCAACTGTATTCTTCTTCATTTTATTGTAAATGTAAAGAAGATCATTACTTTTATAGGATTTACAGAAATCACAATCTACAAATGTAACCAAAGCTCTTTCTTGAAGCAGCAAATCAAATTCTCCTATTATAGAATTTCTTCTAATAAATGGATTGACTGGATTAAAATCTACTAAAATTGTTGCCATGATTATTATATTTTATGAGTTAATAAAATTCAATTAAATAATCCTCTATATTTTCACAAACGAGAGGATTTAACAAAATGCAAACTTTAAAAAATGTTAGGAACAGTCTCACCTTATCAGTGTGATGCTCTACCTAGTCCCTAAAAGTTCATATAAACCTTTCCCTACAGATGGGAATAGAACTTAGAACTTGATAGACGAATTTGTACTTCATTCATCCAAGTTTTTTACTCCCAATTAGGAAGATTTTAGCTGGTGATTGCCTTATATAATAGTATCCAAGATTCACCACTTCAAGGATTATTGCCTCATTTTTACTAGTATTAATGAGGTCTTAAAGATATGAAAACGTTATATAGCTACCTAAAAAGATGTGGTTTTTAATTATGTATTTTGGATTCAAATAGCTAAATATATTCTATTTTCGAGAAAATGAGTATGGTCAGGATTTTAATCGGAATCGGGAGGGAGAATCACTAATATCCCGCAGCCTCTTACCTTGACCATGAAGATCATATACCTCACATTTCATTCTACTTTCAAACTTCTATGTGAGTATCTAATCTTCATCTTAACTCATTTTATTATATCAGAAAAAATCCACTACATAGATTCTATTATCTCGTCTCAAGATTTGAATGTATGTATAGGGAATGTCTCTATTAAACTGATTGTATTGCAGTATCTCCTGCTTACCATTATGATAGAGTACATTATTTTGGATTTTTCCAAATACTGTTTCAAGTTTTGGCTTTGAGTTCATAGTTTTTATTTAGTGCTACATAAAAAAGATTGAAAGAGGGATTAATCCCTCTTTCCTTCACCTTCTAACAATACCATACCATAAGCATTTACTTTGTACGGTTTATTTAACATAGGTTTAACACTTGTTTTCTTTTCTGTATTCTTTTTAGTCGTTTTCATATCTTTATATTTTTTAATAGTTTATACTTTGTTTGTTGGCGGTTATACGATACCGTCAAACGAACTAATTTAGTTTTTTGCTAAATCGGTTTTAATTGTTTCAGGAATAGCAACAATATCAAAGAAAGGATAATCCTTTTTTGTCATGTTGCTAAAGTCCATTTTATTAGCTGCTGCAATATAATCGGGTGCGCACATTGGTTTGATTCGTCCGACTTTAATACACAAACCATTTTCAACCAATTTTTTCACCGCCTCAACCGCCGTATTTCCGTGTTTGTCAATATCGGTAATTTGATATTCCGGTGCAGTTGCATCATTTGTATGTGGGTACAACTGGCGTAAAATCGCATTTGTTGAAACTGTACCTTCTTTAACAAATTTTCCGTTTTCGTCATACAAGAAAGATACAAAGACCGCACCCTCCCGCGTACTTCCGTTAATGTTGTAAGTTTTTCCGTAAACCTTTTCCGACGGAATAACGGTAAAACCATTACGATATAAGCCCGCACCGACGTTCGAAATAGGACGATTTGCTTTGTTTAATGTTTCTTCACTCGGATTTGCATTTAAACCTTCCGCTTTGATAGTTTTCAAAATTTCCATAAAAATAAATCTTTTTGTTGTTTGTAAATTTATTAGTTGAATTTGTGAGAATTTTTGTTTTTTTCTCACTTCCTGGTGGGGGCCTTAAAGGGTAGTGTACTCCCTCTACTCCTCCTACCACTACCACTACCACTCTCCCTACCTCTACCCCTACCCCTACCCCAACATATATTATTTCATTTTTTGAGAGTAGGTGGGGGGGGGGATTATAAATCATCTATTGAACATTTGGAAATATGGAAAATATTTACTATATTTGCAGATAATTAAAACCAAAAATAAATATGGCAGCAGAAAAGTACACAAGTAACATAAGTACTACAATTAACAAAGAGGTACATTCTTTATTGTGCCTAGTAGTTTATGAGTTAGAAAATATGAAAACTTGTAAACTTACTAATGAGAGAGAGAAAAACTCACAGATTCTTTTATTAACTCCAGAGGAATTAAATATTGATGCCATCTGGAAGAAACTTAATATTAACGAAGATTACTTAATTAGTAAAGTCATTACTTCTATACAAGTAATAGAGAAAGATGTAACTATTACGAATGTAGGTACAGCTGATGATTATGAAAACTACAACGTACATGTAGATGACGGGCATATAAATGTAGATAATAATGTAGAAACAACTGTAACTAACAATGTAGATGTAAGTGTTACTAATAAGCCACAAGTTTCACTTGACGAACCTATTGATGTAAGAGTAACTAATTTACCATGAAAAAACTAGAAATCTTAAATAAAATTTCTTCTATGAGAGTTTCTGAATTATTAGATTTTGTAAATGAATATGATATTTTATATGAGGATTACAAATTCTATTTTGAAAATTTGCTAGATGAAGGCATACTAGAAACTCCAGTAGAAAAAGTATGTACATTCTTAGAATTGTGTGATATATCCAATTTTATTGGGAATCAGAAAAAGTCTGATATTCCTCTTACTTGTAAATTCAGGATAGAAAAAATGGATAAGTCTATACTTACTGTAGAAAAATTTACAGAAATTTATAAAGAAGATAAATCAAAAGCCGAAAAATTATTATATGCAGCTATGTTTGTAGATGATACTTTAAGTGCATACAAGAAAACATTTAATATATAAAAAGAAAAAGCCTGACACCTACAAATAGTGCCAGGCTTTTTTATTGTGTTGCTAATACTGGTTTATAATTTCTAAATAAAGATTGTGTCATATTTAGTAACTCTCTACCAACTGTAGTTCTGTATTCATTAGCTTTATTATACGCTTCTTTTTGATAAATTAGGATCTTTTGGAGACTCCATTCCTTTTATAGGATAGTTATATTCATCTATATAATTTTTCATTTGAGGACCATTAAACCTCCTTTGAGTTTTTACAGTCTTTTCTGGCTGTAATAGAACTCCATCATATCCTTTAGATTTGGAATGTTTTATACCTTAATACATTAGATAGTCCCTTTCCTTGTTCAGTTTTAGCTACATTAATATATTCTGGCCTCATCCATTTTCTTCCAAATTCCTCTGCTGGACTCAATTCTATATCGGCTATTACTCCTTTCTTAGGAGTAGATAAAGATATTTTATCAATCCCAAACTTCTCTTTAGTTATAGTTTTAACTATATCATCAGCCTCAGATAGAGGAAGTTTTAGTGCTTTTATATTAATATATGGTAATGCCTCAAATGCTGCGGAACTCATAGCTTTCTTTAACAGAGCTTTATTTCCAGTTTTCTTATAATTAGAAGCAGCAGCTCCAATTCTTCCCATAGCTAATGCTGGAGAGAAATCTAAAGCTGTTTCAGCAACTCTTATAATTGGTCTAGCTACTTTACTAGTTCCATTTCTAACTACCTGTCCTAAATCTAAATTATTTCTTGGAGTTATAAGAACTTCTGGAAGGGATACTTCATAAGTATCTCCATTATAAGAATTAACTACTTGATTATTCTCGTAGGCTTCTTTATATTCTCTAGTTCCGTATTTAATCTTTTTTGGATTCATTAGAATTTGTTTGTTTAAAAGGATTCCTATTTCTAAATGCAGATGTTACTGAATCAATTCCTAATAATGCACAGCTAGACCAAAATAACATTTCAACTATATCAGGACTAGGTATAGCATGAAATAATGCCACAGCAGCAGATATTAAACATAATATCCACCCTAAACATCCAGCCACTCTTTTACTAGAAGGATTTTTGCCTTCAGAAACAGTATCCCATATAAAAGTTTTAAAATCCATTTTAGAAATTGTACCTTCTAATTTGATTTTCCATATCTATTCCTTTTCCTTCTGGATTCCAATGCTTATCGGAAGAGTTTATGTTTTGTAATAAATATTTTCTCAACCCTCCATTTCCTCCTAACCAAGCTCCACCTAACATACCCCATCTGCTTATGCCTTTCGATTTAGCCGCCTCTATATCTTCTTTAGTGAAACCTTTTTCCATAGCTTTAGCTAAATTAATAGCTGCACGTATCTGTAATTTTGGATTGTTTAGGAATGTTTGAGTATCTACTCCTGCATAAGACTTAATATTATTATACTTATTATCATCTTGCATAAATTGAAAATATCCCCATGCTGGAGCATATTTATTTTTTGCCCTACTATCAAATCCACTTTCATACTTAGCTACTGTAGTTAAGAAATCTCGATATTCAGCAGCATCGGGCATTTCAGATATTAATTCATCATATATCTTATTAAATGCATCATTACCTTTACTTGGGTTAGCCAGAGGAGTTTTTTTAACAATAGGCTCTTCTTTACTTACAGGAATTTCTTTTTGATCTTGTTTTTCTTCCTGTTCTTTGGGATTACCAAGTAAGTTGATAGATACCGAATTTTCTGTTCTTTCAAGAAACCTATCCAAATTAGATTTAGGAGTATAGTCTACTTCTGGCAATTTTATATTGGAAGTAGAAATATTATTCCAAGATACAAATATACTAGGATCAATGGATAATACTCCCCCACTCTGATTCTTTTTTACTCTATTATTAGTATATGTAGGTCTATCACTTTTGATAAACTTTTTTCTCATATCCCTTTTAGAGTTTTGCTCCTCAGCATTCTTAACTAACTTGGATTCTTTTGGAGTAAATCTTCCTCCAAATTTATATTTATGATCTCTAAATAAAAATGCAATCACGTTGGAATATTCTGCTCTTTTATCTAATGACACATTACTTTTAGGCCTCAATATATGTTCTCCTAATGCCTTAGTTTTATCAGTTATAGAGGAATTTGGATCCATGAATACATTTTTAGCTATTTGACCTCTTAAAGATTCTCCATTTTTATTTGCCCAAGGAGTCCAGTTTGTAATAGTTACAGTTTGTTTTCCATTCTTATCTGGTTTTGTCAGATGCAATATTTCATCGTTAGCCTCTCCTATTATAAAATCGGTTTGAGATCCCGGAGTATTTCCATTTTTTTGAATAAAATCACTATAGTCATTCCATCTATATTTATTCTCTTCTGTATTATCTATTTGGTAAATTCCATTTCCTCCTCCTTTTTTTGTTATAGTGTGATCCAACCTACTTTCTTCTACTCCATTTCCTAAATAAGACACGTTATTTTTAAACGAAGTACTAACAGTAGGATTGTTTTTATGCAATAATTTTATATGAGAAAAGATTCTAACTAAATTATTTATATTAACTCCTTTTTTTCCAAGAGCAGCATCGAGACTCCTATAAGGTATTAAATTTATATCAACTTCTTTCCTATTAGGAAATTCTATTGGTTTTAATGGTTCCATTTTCTAGCATTGGCTGCGAATGTGGCTCTTTTTCTGATTGCTGGGTTAGGACTGTTCTTTCCTTTAGAAATACACTCAGAAGTTACTTTACCTCCACAATAATCAGTAAATTTGCCTCTATTCTCTTTTTTAATATGTATCTTATTTTTTCCTCCCTTTTCTAGCAATCTTTTCACCGGGCCACCCTTTTTAAGGTACATAATCTCTTCCGAAGATAATTTACTAATGCGGTCCTTCAGAGCAGCCGCAATACGTTCATAAGACTTTTCGTTATACATCGTTATTAAGTATTTTAAGGTTTTACTTTTTATGCTACGAAATTAGTCGTAAATTTGCACATAAACAAATGAATCTTAGATAACTGGAAAATGGAGGAACTATAGAAGTAGTGAATTGTTAAACTAACTATATATTAACCCAAAAACAAAATAATTAGATGGTATTAGATCTTTTTACAAAACTGTATTCGTTCGTATCTCAATTAAGCTCGAATACTAAAAATCTCATTATTGTAGTGATGTTTTTCGTCATATCAATAATAGCTTATGAAGATTTAGGCAATAGAATAGTAGACGATACAGTTAAAACTACTCTTGAGCTAAAAACAAAAGCGGAGAATTACTCTAAAGAGATGACACCTGCTATAAACGGACATGTATATCGTATCTTAATGAGTGATCCGGATGCCTGTAATGTTATACTTTTAAGTTATCATAATTCCCAAACAAGCTCACAGGGATTCTCTTACTTGTATATTACTGGACTTACGGAGGAAGGAAGATGGGACATAACTAAGCCATATATAAGTAATTGGCATGAATTAAGTACTATCAATTACGGCGATGAGCTAGATAGAATCCACAAACTCAAATATTTACGAGTTGATAGTGTAGAAAATATGAAGGAGGAATATCCTAAGTTATATTTTAAGCTAAAAGAATGTGATGCATCTAGTGCGGCTTTTTATCCTATTCAAAGCAGGACTAACACCGCTGGTATGTTAGTAATGTTATACAAAAATACTAAGAAGTATGAATTAGGTTATTATATGAAAACTATAGAACCTTGTATGACTGAATTATATGACATACTTGACTACATGAAGAAACAAGAAAATATGAAATAATATGAAGGTTGATAAAAGAAATGGTGAATGTTTGTACAATGATTTAGAACATGTGTACTGGAAAGAGAGTACTAATGAAAAGTATATCTCAGTGACTACCTTAATAGGTAGGTTTGAGGCTAAGTTTGATAAGGATTTTTGGTCCAAATATAAAGCCTTAGAAAGGATATTAGGAAAAGAAAGATTCGCTTTAGAAAAAACTAAACTATTAAAGACTCATAAATTTGATATAGGAGTCTTAAGTGTATATGACATTTCTGAAAAGGACTTTCTTAGTGTACAACAAGATATTCTTGATGAATGGGAACAAACTAACAAAGAGTCTTGTGAACGAGGAACAGCTATTCACGCACAATTAGAAGCCTATAGTAAAGGTGGAAAATTCAAGGAAAAAATAGTTCCTAAATTAAACAAGGATTTCGATAACTTTAATTGTTATGTTAATCCAGATAAGAATGAACTTGTTAAGTCTATAGATAGAGGTATTCTTCCAGAATATTTAGTTTATAGAGAATCTGATGATGGAGTATTAAAAATAGCTGGTCAAATAGACCTTCTTATTAAAGACGGTAATGACATTTATATTGTAGACTATAAGACTAACAAAGAAATAAAAATGAAATCCGGATTTGATACTTCTACTAAAAGAAACGCTATGATGCAGTATCCATTAAATAATCTTATGGATTGCAATTATATTCATTATACTCTACAATTAAGTACATATGCTTGGATGCTCCAAAAAATAAATCCAGAATATAATGTAAAGGGTTTAATACTGGTTCACTATGATCACAATGGAAACGTCACTACATATCAACTTGATTATCTAAAATCTGATGTAGAAAGGATGTTAGCTTATTACAAAACAGTAAGGAAAAGAGAGTTAGCAGAAGAACAAAGAAAAAAAATAGAATTTTAACTACGGCAAGCATAGTAATAATAAAATATGAATGGAGACGAAATTATTTATATTTCACACATTAAAACAGACCAGAATATTATATAATGCCGTAGTTAATAATTTTAAGTTATGGACAAGTTAGTAGAAGAAAGGCTAAAACTTTGTAGAAAATGCCCACTATACAACAACGGAGTATGTAATCAACGTTTATTTTACAATCCTCAAACGGGAGATGTAAGTAGTACACCGAAAGGAGGATATACTTCTGGATGTGGATGTGTAATAAAATACAAAGTTAAATCTAGAGTAGAAAGATGCCCGGTAGGCAAATGGTAAGGATGTATGAAGATACTAAGGAAATTTAGAAATATTATTATAGGAAACATAAATAATATTTTTAACTTAAACAAGGAAGTCAGTAATCCTAGAATGGATATATGTAATAGATGTGAGTATGCTAAGGAGATATTAAAATTAGGTAAAATCTGTACGCAATGCGGATGTATATTAAAAGCAAAAACAACAGTAAAAGAAGAGCATTGTGTATTAAATAAATGGTAATAAAATTATGAATAATGGACAAATGAATTATGTAATGGGAGGAAACTCAGTAGCTATGTCAGGAGCTGAAACTATATCTGAAATGACTAAAAAAGAAGCAGTTAGGGCGTTTAATGAAGCCAATAAAAAGGCTGAAGATGCTTATAGAAAAAATATTGATGCTCAAATAGCTAAGTCCAATGAGAACAAAAAGAAAGCAGAGGATCTAGAAATTATGCCAGTAGGCCCATATATATTATTTAAATTATATACAGAAAATCCCTACGAACAAATAATTCAAACAGACTCTGGATTAATTTTACCTTCTTTTGATGGAAGAGAATTAACTAAAGAAACAGGACAGTTAGAAAAACAACCAAAAGCTGTAGAAATAGGACATGTAATAGAAGTTGGACCAGAAGTGGTAAATATCAAACCTGGAGATGACATAATGTTAAGAGCGGGAATGATATTACCTGTTCCATTTTTAAGACAAGGTTTTTGGATTACTGGACAAAACAATGTGCTAGTAGTAATTAATAAGGGATTAACTGACCGTTTTGACGAATACAAGAATAAAAAATTAAATTAATGAAAATGGAAGAAAAAATATTTTTTAAGCCGGGTGATACAGTTATTCTGAAACAAAATATACCTAATAGACCAAAAATGGTAGTAGTTTGCAAGGTATCTTCTTACTTGAGAGATCCTAAAAGTAATTATTTTAGAGGAATCAAGTGCAGATGGTTCAATAGCAACATGGAATTACAAGAAGCAGTTTTTAATACTAAAGACCTTCTTATAGTTGAATCAGCAGAAAATAGTAATAATTAAATATATAGGAAGGCATCAAAAGTGTCTTCCTTTTCGTATATGAAGGAATTGGATTCTAAGCAGAGAGCGTTCGTCCTGTATGCTACTAAGATATTAAGATGCAAAGATGGGGACGAACTAAATAAGAAGATTCAAGCATTGTCAACAGATGAGCTTAATCAACTAACAACATCATTCGATAAAATTTATAATCAACAAATGGAAAATAGTACATTAATGGCTAGGTTAGGCACTAAACTTAATTATATTAAAAAGCTTAACAACAGGTGTCCAGAAGGATATGAAGTAGAAGTATTTAGAGCAGGAGGTAAGCCTTGCATGAGATGTAAAAAAATACAAGGAGCTATTCCAGTGGCTGCTCATAAAAATGGGAAAACTATTAATGATATTAAATCAGAGATAGCTAAAGATAAATGTGGCAGCAAGATGAAAAAGAAAAAAATGGAATGTGGAGGGAAAACTAAATCAATGTGCGGAGGCTCGAAAATGCAAAATGGAGGCAAAGCGTATGATTCAAAAGAACATGAAAAATTGGTAAAAGATTATCAATCTGGTGAAATAAAACAAGGAAGCCCCCAGCATAGAAGGCTACAGGAATTAAACAGAAGTTCAGAAGCTGCCCATGACGAGGACAGAATAAGTAGACCTTCAAATTCAGGAAAGAAAACATTAATGGAAAAGAATAATAAAGCTATAAGATATAGAAAGCACGAAAACGGAGGAACTCTTACAGAAAATTTTAGAAATACTTATTTTAAATAAGTAAATATAAATAAATTAATGGACTAATATGAATGTGTTTACGTTTAATCATCAATTAAACAGAGTAGAAATTAATGAGGCAGAAATATTGCTAATTAAGGAATTTGCTCTTTTATTTGGGTTAGAGAGAAATAAAACTAAAGAGGATCCAACTGGAGTTAGAAAAACTAGAGCATTTAGGGAATTTACTTATATATGGCTTATGCTAGATTGGAAATCTCCATATTCTGATTATCCAGAACAAGCCAGACATAAAGATGTAATGGTAGATGCAGGTTTAACTCAAGAAGAATTTGATGATCCTATCTTTAGAGCAGCATGTAGAAAATATAGAGAGTTGCAAGAATCATCCATAACAGTAAAAATGTTTCAAGCTGCTCAAAATACAGTTATAAAATTTATAGATTACTTCAACAGTATTGATCCACAGGAAAGAGATCCAGTGACCGGTAAACCCATATTTAAAGTAAAGGATATTATGCTTGAAGTAAAAGGTTTATCTGAGGTAAATGAAAATCTCAAAGCATTAGAATTACAAGTTAAAAAAGAACAATCTGGAGGAGAAGATGATGTTTTAGGAGATGTTAGAAGTGGGACTTTTGACGATTAATTATGGCTAGAGGCAGAAAGAAAGGTTCTAAGTTAATAGAAGGAAAAGTAACTGAAGCTATTAATGAAGCTTTACCTGATAATATAAACCTTACTAAGGTAGGATTAGGATACAATATCCAAGTAAATGATGAGGCTTTAGAAGGATTTAGCTCGGTAACTAAAGAAAGTGTTGAGGAGGCTAGAAAACAGAATAGTCCTATTATGTCTTCCAAAATAAATTGGGATGTTCCAATAGACCAAGAAATATTATACTTCGATTCCGATCTATCTTATGAACTTACTAAATATAGGCCAGTAAATGAAACACAAGGATTAGATTTCAATCCTGATTGGTTTACTGAAGTTAGAGATTTGAAAGTTTCTTCTGGTCATTATACCCAATATAAACCTGGAACTAAATCTCATAGAGATTTTTGGTCTGAGCAATATAGGAGGTGTATAGAGGGATATGAAGTAAATGGATATAGAATAACAGGAGATAACTACTTCTTTTTAAACTTTTATAGGTTAATGAATGTAACAGACGTAAAAGTCGCTGGTAGTGGTCGTGAAGTAAGTTTTCCAAGATTTTTTTCTAAACAATATGAGTATTTTCATTATATAGACTTATGCGAACATCTAAAAAAAGATGTATGTGCTTTAAAAGCTCGTGGAGTAGGATTTAGTGAAATAGCCGCATCATTAGGAGTTAGACTGTATACAGTAAAAAGGGACATGCACATTATATATTCTGCGTATGCTGAAGGTAAGTTAAAACCACTATTAAAGAAATGTTGGGAACAGTTAGAATTCTTGAATGTGGAAACAGAAGATGGAATGCGTCACGTACGGCAAAGATATAATAATGATATGCACAAAAAAGCCTCTAAGTTAAATAAACAGCGTGAAGAGTATGGATGGAAATCTGATATACTAGGTATTGTAGTAGATAACCCAAATAAACTTAGAGGTGAGCGTGTGGACCGATTATTCTTTGAAGAAGCTGGTTCTAATCCTGCTTTATTAAAAACTTATATACAGGCTAATGCTCTTGTAGAAATATTAGGTAATAAGTTTGGTACAAGGTTTGTATGGGGTACTGGGGGAGATAGTGGTCCAGCTTTAGCTGGATTATCAAAAATGTTTTATAATCCCAAGGGATATAATGTGTTACCTCATAAACATAGATACTCTAAAACTGGCGATCCTGTAGAAACTGGATATTTTATTCCAGCTTTTACTTTTGTAGCAGGAGATGGATATATTGATGATAGAGGAGTAACTCTAACTGAGAAAGCTAAGGCATACTATAATGAAAAGAAAAATGCTCTTGCAGAAAATGCTAAAGAGTATATAATGTTCTGTGCAGAGTATTGTTTTACTCCAGAAGATGCTTTAGCATTAGAAGGTGATAATCTATTTAATAGAGAATTATTAGCTAATCAAAAAGCTGCTATAGAGTTACATAAAAGAGGCCCCAAACCAGTAAATGGGTATTTAGAGTATAAATTTAAAAATAACGAACATGCTCAAGAAAATATAGAAGGATTTAAATTTATACCAAGTAATAATAGTAAATTACAAATATTGGAACATCCGATTAAGAGAGAAGATAATTCTATATTTAGAAATTTATATGTGGCTGGTATAGACGGTATAGACTTAGGGCAAAAAGAGACTTCCGACGCTACTAAAGATCCTTCTGATTTCTGTATAATAATTCTTAAAAGAATGCAAGGAGTAAATCCTCCCATGCCAGTGGCTTATTATAAAGATAGACCACAAGACGTGAGAGAGGCATATAGAATTGCACTAAAACTATTAGAATACTACAATTGCAAAGCAGTTCTTGAGTTTTCAAAGATAGGCTTTAAGAATTTTCTTGTAGACAAAAATATAGAACATAAGTGGTTAATGAGAAGAACAAGGGCCACTTTAGATGATCCTAACTCCGTTAGTAAACAATATGGAGTTCCAGCTAATGAAAAAACTATTCAACATCAATTAGAATTAATAGCTTCATTTGTAGAAGATTGGTGCGAACATATATGGTTTATAGATTTAATAAATGAATTACTAGAATATTCCTACGAGAATAAAAGAAAATTCGACGCTGTAGCAGCCTTTGGAATGTGTATGCTAGCAGACGAAGAGTTAACAGGAGTATTGCCAAGAGCTGATGAAGTTGTAAATAAAAAGTGGAGAAATGTTGGATGGTATACAGATGAAAGAGGATATAAGAAATTTGGAGTAATTCCAGATAAGGACCAAATTACTCAGACAAATATAAGAAACGAATATGACCCATCAAGAGATAGAAGCAGCCGTCCTAGATACAATTGAAAAGGCATATTGTGCTAAGTATGTAGGCAAAATAAAAGTAGAGAATTTAGTAGATTGTAATAAAAATATAATTGGATACAAGCTTACTCTTGGATTGAATAATATAGAAAGACCTCTTACTATTCAAATGGAAGGAAATGTAGATCAGTTTCTTAAATATATAGAGAAAGAGCTAAGAAGTAGACATCTACATTACACTTCTTTTTATACTGGATATCAGATTATTCCGGAAGAGTGTAATATGGATACATCATGTGATTGTAAAAAATGAAAAAGAAAACTGAGGATGAAATGATTGCCTGTATAAATAAGGCAATTACTGAATTAGTTTATCCTAAGTATAAATTACAAAAAGCTTATAATTATTACAATGGTGTAAGGGATGCTGAGCAATTTAGAGCTTTGGAAGAGAATTTTGGATTAGGTAATCCTACTTCTATAGAGTTTATACCTTTAATAAGGAAACATATAGATGCCTTAATTGGAGAATATTTAGAAACTCCTATTCTTCCAAAAGTTACTTGCAAAGATACTGGTACACTAACTAATATAGCTAGGGATAAACATCTTAAAATAGTAAAAGAAGTATTTAATTATTTAAAGGCTCATCTTAATAATTCTATACTAGCTTTTATAGATGGAAAGAATATAACAGATAAAGCAGTGGAATCTCAACTAAAAAATATAATATCTGATATAGATAAAAATTATATATCAGAGTATGAGATAGCTGCACAAAATGTTTTAGAATATATAATGCAATCCAGAAATACAGACTTAACGGAAAAGCTAAAAACTTTATTTAAGGATCTACTTATAACTGGATATGCTTACTATAGAGTAAAACCTTCTCCAGAAGGCAATAATATAGATATAGAAGTTCTTAATCCGTTAAATGTATTTATAGATAAAAACCCTGAATCTATATACATTAAAAATAGCTATAGAGCTGTAGTAAGAAAATGGCTGTCTAAGACTCAAATACTTAATAAGTATGGAGAAATAATGGATAAAGATACTATAAAAGAATTAGAAGATTTATATGAAGGGATATATGATAATTCTACATATTATGTAAGAACATTTACTAACCAAGCTACTGGATATCCAGCTACAGATGGGATAGATGCAGGACAAGAAATAGTTCCTGGTTTCCCAGCTGATGAGTACAGAATAACTAATTACAAACTTATCCCAGTATATGAAGTAGAATGGACTGAAACTAGAAAAGAAGATGGTAAGTTCGTAATGGATAGATATGAAGGAGTTAGGATAGGAGAAAGTATTTTCATACATTCGGATATATCTCAAAATGTTGTGAGAACTAAAGATAACCCTTCATTTTGTACTTTATCTACTAGTGGTATATATTATTCTACTAGAAGTGCTGAAGCCTATTCTTTAGTACTAGCTTGTGCTAATCTACAAGATAAGTATGATGTTCTCCACTTCTATAGGGATTCTCTAATTGCTAATAGTGGTACTTCTGGAGACTGGCTAGATTTATCTATGCTACCGACTGTTCTTGGGGCGGATGTTCCCGAAAGATTGCAAAAATGGCTGGGATATAAGAAGGGAGGAGTAGCTTTAATAGACACTTCACAAGAAGGAAGGGCATTTAATAACAATACCTCCTTCGCAGGATTTGACGATACTATTAAAGCCCCAACTATACAAGCTATAGAGTTAGCTATAGAAAGAACAGAAAATACCTGCTCATCTATTACTGGGGTATTCCGTGAAAGATTAAACGGAATAGAGCAACACGATGCTGTTAGTAACGTTAAAGTAGGGATCAAAAACTCATTTACTGTTACTAAACAATATTATCAACAAATGGATCTATTAACTAATGAGTTATTAATAGACTGTTTAAATACAGCTAAGATAGTGTACAAAAAAGGAATAACAGGAGCTTTAATATTAGGGGATAAAGGTATTAAGGTATTTACTGCTTTGCCTGAATATTTTACAGTTACCGATTTTGATATACATATAGCTTCTAGTACTAATGTAATACAAGACATGGAATTAATTAAACAACTAATTCCTGAATTTATAAAAGCTGGTAATGTAGATCCATCAATAATAGTAGAAGCTATTACTTCTAGAAGCCTAACTGAATTAAAGACTAATGTTTCTGAATCTCTTAAGAAGCAGAGAGAAGAAAATAATATTATTGCTCAGCTACAGCAGCAGGTGGAACAATTAACTCAAGAATTACAACAGGCTCAAAATCAATTACAGCAAGCTCAAAGTAAAATAGAATCTTTAAATGAAGCTAAACTACAATTAGAAAAAGCTAAATTAGAATCTGAGTCCGGAGTAAATTGGTATAAAGCTAAAGCTGATAAAAAGTATAAAGAAGGTACTATAGAGAATGATAGCAAAAGGGTTGAGCTAGAAGTAGCTCAAATGTATGATGGAAACATGCATAATAATAAAGTAAAATACTAAAATATGGAATTAAAAATAAATGTTTGCACCGAAGCTTCTTGCAAAGTAACTGTACAAGACCAAACAGAAATTGGTAATAAAGGTTATTTAGCAGAAGATTCTACTGTTACAGTAAAAGGAAGATTCAAGTATTCTGATACTGTATCAATAGATTTACTGCAACACAATAAAAGTGAAGGATATGAGTTACAAATTCCAGTGTATTCTTTACATAATACAGAATCAAAACAAGTAACACTACCTGTTAAGTTTGATGGGTGGTTTACTGTTTTGCATATAGTATTACCCAGCAAGGATTGGTTTGACAGAGAAAAAGCTAAAGAAACTGGATCATCTCTTCCTTTGTATGAAGTGGTGTATTACTCAGATGGTATTAATTTATTCAAGTATATAAATGGAGAAAGCACAGAGGCCACTATAATAGAAGTAGTCGAAAGAAACACAGAAGAAACTACAATATCTAGAACATGTGAAAACTATGTATCCATTTGTTTTCTTAATAAATGTTACCTATCTTTGTGCCAGCAAATATTAAATGAGAGGGCCTTTTCTCCTTGTTGGGACAAGAACACTATAGACCCTGATTTAATATTTAGAAGGGATTATGTTTGGATGGCTATTAATGTGATTAAGTACATGGTGCAATTTGAGCAACTAGCTGAAGCAGAAAGAATTATTGAACAAATAGGAGGTTGTAATGGACTATGTAAATCTGAATTTAGACGGATGCCATCACATGGATGTGGATGCAGTCAATAAATTGAAAAGAAAGATAATTTGTGAGTTCCAAAAGCTTTTATGTCTTACAGAAAAAGGGCATAAACCTGACTATCAATTTATATTAGAAGAAATCAGCTTGGTTGGATTAAGCTCAGATAACCTGTTAGATAAAAGAAGACTTATTTTTACCATACAATTTTATTTAAATAATAAATGGCAGATAAAGACATCCTAACTCCAGGTGCTGGTGGAGAATGCGCTCAACCTATAACAACGGCTGAGCCAACTAACTATTTAGAAAAAGATAATTACTTAGGAGAATTTGAAAGTGAGGTAGAAAAAGAGCTTGCAAGAACTAATTTAGGAGTACCGTCCTTAGAGGATGTTTATAATAAAACAGAATCTGATATTGCTGCTAAAAAAATAATTCAGGAAGTAGTACAACAACACTTAAATGCTGATGATCCTCACTCTATACTTCCTCAAGTAGATGATAAATTAAAAGGAACTGTGAAAGATGATGGCAGCACTCCATTCACTGCACCGCAAGCTGGTGTAGACCCAGTTACCGAATATCATCTAACTACAAAGAGATTCGTTGAGAGTCTTCTGCGATCTCATTTGGAAGCTTCTGATCCACATAATATAATGTACTTAGTAGAAGAGGCTTTAACTGCATATGTAAAAGCTTCTCAAGTATATCTTAAAAAAGAGCTTTATAATAGAGAGGAAATTAATTCTAGATTAGAGCCTTTTGTTAAGATGGATGGAACGACTCCATTTAAAAGACCTCAATTAGGAATTGATCCTAAATCTGATGGCCACTTAACAACTAAGAGATATGTGGATAATCTTATTCAAGAGCATTTATATGATATAGATCCTCACGGCTTTATATCTACTCTGAACGATAGATTATCTAAATATTATAGGAAGACTGAAACATATTCTAAGTTTGAAACGTACTCTAGGCAGCAATTAGACTCTATAATCTCTGGATTAGTTAGAGACGCTGCTAATTCTGTTTTAGACGAACATATACATTCATATGATCCTCATGGAACTTTACAATCTGTAAAGAATGAGCATTATGTAAAAAGAGATGGAACTGTTCCATTTACTAATCCTCAATCTGGTGTAGATGCTACTGAAGATTCTCATCTTGTTACTTTAAGGCAACTCAAAGAGCTTATAAGTAACCCAGATAGCTCAGTGGGATGTGAAGGTTGGAAAACTAGTGGTCCAGTTCAAACGACTGTAGGATTCGTAGAAGACAATACTCAACTACCTGATCATCTTACTTGTCAAGAAATATTTGATTTAATTTTTTATGGAAAAGGAATAGAAGTAAAATCTCCTGCTTATTGGGCTGGAGAAAATGGATGCCCAGTAGAGATGTATATTCATGGAGCTGTTGTTGATACTGTAAGCATAGAATTATATCAAAATGACACATTAATTGGAACATACACCTCAGACCAATTTGTAAATGGAATGTATACAGACACTAGTCTGCCTCTGACTGAGGAAAGCACTACATTTACATTTAAAGTATGTTATATGAACGGAACATGTTTAGAAGCTACATCTGTTACTAAGATAGGATATTTTACATATGTAGGATTGTTACCAAAATGGTATTCTGGTTCTAATATTAACCTAGAATTTTTAGAATCTCTTATATCTGAAGATCCCACTAACAATATTCAAATTTTATTAGATGGAAACACAATAGTTCATAGGTATCAATTTGATTCTCCTCTTGAACCTAAGCATCCATTTATAATGATTCCAAAATCAGATAATAAAGTTTTATACCAGATGACAACCCCTTCTCAACAATTTGGAATTGATGCATTTGATATAATTGCAGATTTACCATTAGTATATCCCACTGGAGCAACGAAAGTATATACAGTGTATATTTATAGAGAAGCGTTAACTGGTTTAAATAACGTAGAAGTAACCTTTAAATTTGATAATATCTAATGAGTCAATATAGTGAGGTAATTGGTAGTTTTTTAAGGAGAGGTAGCTTCCCATTAGAAGCTGATTACGTATTTAAAACGGAGGAAGCCTTAAGAAATTATTACAACCAACCAGAAAATAAAGCCATACTTCATAAAGGTTTACTAAAAATCGTAGAAGATGATGGTTCTGGAGTACAGAGCCTTTACTGGGTAGTAGGAGAAGCTGATGGAACTTTAACTTTTTCTAAACTAATAACAAGTAAAGGTATAGGGGATTTAGAAAGTCAATTAAAAGAACTTTCTGAAAAACTGGAAAAAGAAATACAAGATAGAAAAGATGCCGATGAAGCTATATGGGGAACTAATGATCCTACTAATATTCCGAATGATTTAAATAGTATCTTAGATTTATCTAATGCAATATTAGAGTTAAGAGAAAAAATTTCAGGAATAGAAGAAAGTCAAACCCAAATGAAGGATGAGATAATGGCTCTAGCTGGAACTACTTCACGAGACGTCATTGAGTATTTAAATACTTTAGATTATCCTTCATTAACTAAAGTATCTGAGAAATTAAATGAATTTTTCAATACTGAAAACCCAGAAAGTGAGGAAATTGATACATGGGTAGAATTAAAGAAATTCTTAAAAGGAATAACTGATGATGCTACATTATCTTCCTTACTTGAAGAATACCTAAATAAAATATATGGAGATCCCCTGCCCTCTAAAGAGTTTTTAACTTTAAGGGAGATAGAAGATTTCGTAAGAGAATTAAAATCTAATGTAGAGTATTCTATTAAAAACATACAGAAAGAAATAAATGATACTCAAGTAGGAGTAGGATTGGATAGTGATGGAAAATTTAGTCCTGATCAAGAAACCAATTATCTTAAAGATGCTACTTCTGTAATGAATGCTCTAAAAACTCTAGATTTTAAAATAAAGGATATATCCATAGATAAAGCTTTAGAAACAGAAAATCAAGATGTAGTAAAATTAGATATACGTAAAGAGCTAGAAAGAACTTTCATAAATGCCTATTTAGAATTATCATCTATAGATGGTAATGGACTTAAAAAGCAAGCAGATGGATTATATATGAAAGTTACTTCAGAATATAATAATGGAGTACTTACCTTAAAAATTAATGACTCTGTAGTAGCTCAACACGTATTAGGTATATCTTCTATTGTAGAGGATGCTTATTATGATTCACCAAATGAGGAAATAGTAATAGTATTCAAATTACTAGACGGGAATAAACAAACTATACATATTCCAGTAGGAAGCCTTATAAGAGAATGGATAGTTGATAATTCCGGACCTAGTGATACAGTTATTCTTACTAGAATAGAAGATTTAACAGCTGGTCCTGATAAACTTTCTGCTGATGTTAGACTATATGTAGATAAGTATAATATCCTAGTAAAACAAGGAAATTCTCTTTATGTAAGAGGTACTTCTGATAATATAGTGCATAATGATGTAAAAGTCAGTGAAATATTGGAGGAACTAAAGGAAAAATCAGAATCTAGTTCTGATGAAATTTCTAAAGTGAAAGAGGATATAAAAGATATTCAAACTTCAGTTTCACAGGCTCAGAAGGATATAGATAATTTAGAATCTAGGGTAGAAAAAGTAGAGGATAATATCTCTAATACAAATAATAAATTATCTGAACATATCTTAGATTCCAATAATCCTCATAGAGTAACTAAGGATCAAGTAGGTTTAGGAAAGGTAGAAAATTTATCACCTTCAGATATGCCAATATCAAATGCTACTCAAAAAGCATTAGATTCTAAAGCAGATCTAGTTGATGGAAAAGTTCCATCAGAACAATTACCAGAATTATCTTGGATTGAAGTATGACACAAGTGATTAGACAGAAGCCTCCCAGACCAGCTAATATGAGTCAGTTAGACTATTTATGGACATATTTTGGAGGATACAGTGTATCAGAAGAGGCTTCTACTATTCCTCAAAATGATGTCATTTTAACTGAATCTGCGATAACTAAGTTAATTAGTACGTCTGCTGGAGGAGGAATAGTAAGATTAATTTATAGAAATCATCCTACTAATGCAGACTTGATTCAGTTAGTAGGAGCTAATATAGATGGAACAGAGATAACAGTAGTAGATATGCCAAAAGAGGTACACGTTACCAACTTTGGATCTAGCGTAGTAACATCTGAAGATATAGATAAAGGATGCCCATTTCCTATAGGAACAAATGTTATAGCATTAGTACTAAGTAATGATAAAAGGTTTTACTTTAACTTAGATGCTTATATAGTAGGAAGTGGAATATCCGGGGCAGATACTAATACTATTAGGACTAAAGTAGTTAATGGAATTATATCATCTGATCTGAAAATAAAATCTACAAATAATGTAGTAGAAATAAATTCAGATAAAGATGGAATATTTGCAGACCTAAAAATCAGCAGCCAAAATACTGGGGTAGTTATAGAAAAACAAGATGATGGTATATCTGCAAAGATCCCATTAAATAATTCCCAGTATTTTATAAGATTTCAACAGCTTACTTTATTAGCCTATATGAATATTGAGAACAAAGATCCAGGAATGGTTTATTTCATAACTGATAAGCCCTACATTTACTTGGGTGATAAGAGGTATGGAGTAGATATAAATCCAGGAGAAGTTCCAATAGTTTCATTAGTATATGATGCAGATCATATGTTGCTTTCCTATAAGAAAGCTGATGGCAGTGATATACAACAAATACATATGGGGCCAGTTACAGAAGAAATGCCTGGTATGCTTTCTTCTGAAGATTATGCTGAATTTAAAAAATTTAGTGAAGCTCTAGAAGGAATTCCTGATGTAAAGGAATATGTTAAACAAGAAACTGATAAACTGGCTATATCTATAGAATATGGTAATCCTGAAAATAACAGAAGACCACTATATTTAAAGAATAGACTAGGAGAAACACTAAGTACAGTTTGGATAGATGTAGATAATTTCTTAGTAGCGTCCAAAAATAAAATAGCTACTCAACAGGATGTGGAGGATGCTGAGGCTACTGGAGTGACCAATATTAATGTAGGGGATCAGATACTTATTCAGACTTTAGTGAATGGAGATAAAGTTTACACTAATTTGAAAGAATTAGTAGACGACTTTGAAGTAGGAAGAACTAAAACCATAACTCTTTCCAAATCTAAAGATAACGTAGTGTATGCTGACTTAAATATAATAGACAGCAAAATATTATATGTAACATCTGATGGAGTAGGAGCTAATGCACAGGCATACAGAGAAGGAGGATATATTACTTTATATGGTAAAACTAAAACTCAAGACTGTATACTAGGAAAATGGGAAGCTCCGCAAATGGAATTAATAAAAGGAGAGTTTATACCAGAGTACTCGGAAGAATTACTGGTTAGTCCTCTTTATTTAGATTGGAAAGAATATAATCAGTTTACTAACGCTCCAATAATAGGAAACCCATATTATGCGTTAACATATAAAGAATATACTGATAATCCCTCAAATATATTATATAGATATTATTGGATTTCCATTAAACCTTTACTTGATAAGGTAGGAATATCTAAAATAGAAGGAAATTTAATAAAAAAAGATAATAATAATAACTTATATGCTCTGTTAGAGTGGTCTAATATAACTAATTAATGGCACAAGTAACATTTCTTAGAGGATTAAAAGAATTTTATTCATCTGAACGATACTCAGGAGCTATTTATTTTTCTACAGATACTAAAGAAATTATAGTAGACGGAGTAGAATATGGATTGGACTTAAATAATCCAGATTTAGATCTAATTACATTAGCAGAGTTTATTACTCCTGATACTATTAAGTTTAGAGCTACCAATGGTAATGAAACTATTATTACTTTACCTCCAGCAACTTCCAAATCAAATGGACTAATGTCTAGTGCAGACAAAGAAGTGTTTGATAAGATTCCAGAAATATATGCTACTAAGGAGGACTTATCCTGGATTGACGTCAATAATTAATTAAAAATATGGCTCAAGTAAAATTTTATAGAGGTTTAAAAGAAAAATATAACGAATCTACACACTTAGATGGTATATATTTTGCAACAGATACTTTTGAAATTATAGTAAATAACAAAACTTATGGAGGTACTAAAAGTGCCACAGTAAGTGAAATAAGTTATGATGAACCTTCTCATAAATTTACTATAGTTAAAGGTGATGGAAGTTCTATAGAACTGTCTTTACCGGTTACAGATGGAACTAATGCTGGATTAATGTCCGCAGAAGATAAAAAGAAATTAGATGCTGTTCTTGAAGGATTTGATCCAGAAGGTCCTTCTGTTCAAGAAGAAATTGATGAGATTAAAGCATATACAGTAAACTCTAAGGTAATAAGTGAAAATCCAGTACTTAATGGAGCAGATATTAAGTTAGATGGATACTCTAAAGCTAGTAGCGAATCTAGTATAGCTCCTACTGATACAGTAAACCAAGC
>ULVT01091872.1_pt1 | contig 44678 bp, 73 predicted proteins | sample 1959701 | NCBI WGS metagenome assembly ULVT01 (sample SAMEA4835793, study PRJEB28245) | human gut metagenome | biome: gut microbiome; material: fecal sample | place: Denmark | collected 2008
CGCTCTGAATAATGTGGGAGATTATAATCTCCAACAAAATCAGTGCTCAAAGCAGAAGGCCAAACTTCATTACCATGGTAATCTACAGAATAACTAGTATACATAATATATTTAGTGTCAAAATCAAAAATAGTTCCATCAAATAATCTAATAGGTACTATCATATTATTCCCCTCTGGGTTAAACGTCTCTATGACTTATTATACCAAGATTTTATTAACTTGTCAAATCATTTTGGAACTTTTTATATGCACGAGTTGCGGACAAATCAATCTTACCATTCTGGTCAACAATTAGGTCAGAAGTGTCGCGCTTAGTAAACTTATACATGTGCGCCCAAGGTTCATATAGAAACTTGGTTTCAAACTTACCGACTTTTCCAAAAGCAGAATTGATATGTTTATCAGTGATTGCGGTAAAATCAGTATCGTTGATAGAGCAAGTAATATATCCAGGGGCATCAATGATTGATCCGTGATTGTGGCCATGTATGTTTACAACCCCACTAGGCCAAATTGCTTGCGGGAAATGGCTTACAATTAGTCGTTCACTAAGATAAATTGGATGCCAATACACTTCATCAAAGTAAGCTTCAAACTTGTCTTTATCTTCAAACCTATCGTGGTTTCCTGCAATAAAAATAAGTTTAGCCCCTGAGGCAATTAGAGGAAAAGTCGCAGATGGAAGAAAACTAATATCTCCGAAGTCGCCCAAGAAGTAAAACGTATCTCCCTTTTTCATTTTAGCGGCCCATTTATAGATTGTATCAATAATGGCTTGATCGTGCTCTTGAATAGTTTTAAACTGTGTGCGTTCCCAATTGATAATAGATTCATGTCCAAAATGCCAATCAGAAGAAAAATAATTAGTCACGATTCCTCCACTTTCCTACAAAACAATAGTACGCAAATCCAATAACAAAAATTACATATCCAATCAGAATAGCATCTTCAAACATTATTTGCTCCTATAATATTTCTTCCAATGATTATAAGCTTCTTCTTCAGAATCAAAACACTGTTCCCGCACCCAGTTCCACTCCTTGAATCGCTCCCATGAGCCATCAAAGATATAATCGTTGATCTCCCAGCTCTCGGTATACTTGCGGTGGAGATTGCCTTTCTGCGGCCAATCAACATTGGAGTCACTGTTGAGGTACCGCCGCAAACGCCTATTAGCCATCTTCTTAGTATACGCTCCAGGGCAGCACTTCCACCAAGGATGCTTCTTATAGCTGCGGGACATGCTTACTCCTTATCGTTGTCTTTTGGATAGATAATTGTCGAAGTCCAATAATAGGGGTCTTTAGGTTTGCGAGTATAGCCATAGTATCTATCATTACTGTCACTATACTTCATACCAATATAGCAGATAGCCCCCATGAAAATTAGAAAAGCAATAAAACAAATTCCACCAATAATGTCTGCAATCATTTCTTTTCCTTTCTTTATATATTAAATTATACTATATATAGAAAAAGCCGTCAATGAATATTTTAATTCATCAACGGCTTGTGTGTTTTATGGCCGAAGGTAGAGTAATCGAAACTCACAGACTTATCACCTGCCATCTGTTTTCCAAACAGAGCTGCTACCTTAGCAGTTTACCTTCGTTTTATTCAATATTTTTCCAAATAAATCCTGCGCAGGTCTGTCTTTTTCCTCTACAAACTTCACTAATATGTCTTTGAGCATCTTTCCAATTTTTTACTAGTCCTTCATCTTGTAGGAAAAAAGCTGCTTGTCTATAAGAGTCAAAAGAATATAATTCTTTGCCTGTTTTTTTGTCTATTTGTAAAACTTTTTTTGGTTTATTATAAAAATCTATTTGAAGATTATAAGCTTTTATTATTTGATTTACTGTTGTTATTGAACACCCTACATTTTTAGAAGTTTCTTTAATACATTTTGTTTTATAAAGCTCTTTAATAATTTTTTCTTTATCGTATTTACAACGACCTTTTCCTCCAGTGGTTGCGTTATATCCATTATGATAAGTATTTAATTTTTCAATCCAGTAAATTTCTCTTTCGTCTAAGTCTTTATCGTCACATTCTTCTAATTGAGAAATTATAAAATTTTCCACTCCATATTTATTGAACGCTAGATACAAAGGAAAATGTTTTCTATCTTTTTTATTTTTTTGTTTTTTGTGTTCTTTAAATCTTTGTTCTATAGAATAAGTGGTTTGTCCTACATACTGTTTTCCATTAATTTTATTTGTAATAACATATATATAAGCCATATATAATCCTTTCTAATATTCTATTATATATGACTTTTGGCGGAGTGTAATTATATATTTCTGACCACTCCGCCCAAAAAATTCTAGTGGCGGGAAACTGAGGTGTCCATCCCCATCGCTTGCGCGACACATTGTTTTCGAGGCAAGTCTGGAGGGCGCTCCAGTTAGCTTCCCAGTATATGTTCTGCGGAAGTTACAGGATTTGAACCTGTACTGGAGTTCTTGCCCCAGGCTAAGGATTAGCAATCCCACGCTTTACCATTCAGCCAAACTTCCATAGAAAATATACCCAGTAGTCGGTGTAAGATTCGAACTTACATTGCGCTCTAATCTGGAGCTACAAGTTTATAAGACTTGGGTTCTACCATTGAACTAACCGACCATTGGATATATTCTTTCAAATATATCCTATAAAATTAAATCATGTTAACAATATCATCCAAAAGAACAGGAGTAAGGTTGTTAGTATCTACTCCAATATGAAATTCATGATGACGCATTTCGTGCGGTGCATTGCTATGAACATGTCCATACAGATAAATACAATCATCATAGTTCTGCCCAAAGAACTCAGTTGCATTCTTCCAACCATCATTCTTAAGATGATTCTGCTTAGGGCCACTATCACCTTCTACAGGATAGTGATTCATCACAATAAACTTTTCTTTGTAATAAAGAATATTGTAATCCTCGATAGCAATGACCTTCTCAGGATAATGCTGATATATCTTGATTTTGCTATCAGTGTCATGGTTTCCAGTAATTAGGTAAATCTTTCCATTCAAACGATTCAGGATAGGTTGAACACCATCGGCCGCACCCATAATAAAATCGCCAAGAACAAAAATAATATCTTCAGGAGAGACAACAGAATTCCAAGCATTAATCATCATTGTATCATGTTCACCCTGCGAGTGAAAAGGGCGAGTAGAAGTCTCATACTTAGCCCATATGTTGCGGTTTTGAAAATGCTGGTCGCTCGTTACCCAAATCTTCACGCTATCTCTCCTTTCGTTGTTTCGATAATTATATTATATAATAGATTTTGTTATTAGTCAAGAAAAATCTTTAAATATGACAATCAACTGCAACAATTTCATAATCGCCATTAGAATATGGAAGAATAAACCGCTCAGCGAAATGGTCTACCCAATCAAGCAGATCATCGCCAGTTTCGTCGCTAAGGCCCCACCAGCCCATTTCTCCAACTTCGTGCCACTCGCCATCAGGAGTAACGATTGCCCGCATCCAAGGAGTTGACTTGATTCGAGCGTAGTTTTCAGCACTGCCATAAAGCCCTTTTAGATACTCTGGCTTATAAAACGCAAAATCATAGTTTTCATCGAAAGAAAAGTCTTTGCCAGCTTCCCAATCTTTCCACTCTTGGAGCTTCTTATTATAATACGCTTTATCAATGGCAGTATCATAATCCTTTACATTAATAGTGTTAGCTCCGTCAAAGTAGCCATCCCAGCGGCCACCGATCACCCACCAATCCCACTTAGCATTTTTATTATACCAATAGCCTGGCTTTCCTTCGGAATAAGTATATCCGTATGTACGAACATACTCTTCCATTGTAGGATAAAGAACAGAATAGGGAACTTCAACCTTTACCCATTCTTCTGGAATATCCTTTTCCTTTTCCCAAGAATGTCCGCCCTCTTTTTGCTTGCGGGGAATCTTAGAGCTATATTCCGCAATTAAATCATCATCTTCAGTGCGATACATCGTTACACTGTTATTCAGATACTTTTCACGAATTTCTTCAGAGCAATCTTTAAAATCATATTCCGCAGTCTCATCATAGGGCGCAAGAATACTCTCAAGAGTATCATAATTAGAATCTTTAGGAACAACTACTCCAACAACAAAATGGCTCATTTTAATCCTCCCAAATATCTCCGTACTTCGCATGAATCTTTGGCTTATACTGCGCGGGAATATCAATCTTAAAAATTTCATAAAAAAGACTGTTAATGTCTTTTTCTGCGTACTTCATCTTCTCTAGAAAATCTTCATCTTTAGTATTCAGGAGATAACCAACAAACATATTTCCAGATGGAGAATGAGTGTAGTCTAGTTGAATTACATTATCCCTAAAATCATTCTCAATCTTATCAATATTGTATGGGGATTTCTTTAGCATTGCTGTTGGAACAATAACCCCGTATCCTAGAAAATGCTTGTATGTATACATCCAATGTCCTTTCTCTTTATGTATATATTATACAATAAAAGAAAAAAGCCGTCAAGGAAAATCCCTAACGGCTTAATTTTTAAATAGAGAAAGGAAATCCCCATCTAGTTTCACAGATTTGCCCGTATGTAGCAATCCATTCATCTAGTGGGGTTTGAACAATTGAACCTACATTATGCCAAACATAACCATCCATATAGATTCCAATATGACCATATGTATAACTCATATAGTCGCCATTCCATGATGGCACTGCAACCATCATTCCATTTCTTAATTCATCTCTGTTTGCGGAAAAGCAGTAGTTCCAATACATATCACATGCATCGCCGTTTATACGACCATACCCCGCATTTAAATATACATTGGTTACCCAGGCCGCACACCAATTTAGTCCTGGACTTGGTGTACTTTGAATAGCAGATGCGATTCTATTCCCAACTTCCGCACAAGCATTTTCATATCTCGCTTGTTCCTCTGCAATTCTTCTAGCCTCTTCCTCTGCCCGCAACCTTTCTTCCTCTTGGATTTTCTTTTCTTCACATTCTTTTAAAATAATTGTTACTTGCTCTCGGATTCCTTCATCCATTGTTGTGTATGTGGTTTCTAGAAAATCCTCTTGCTCTTCTGTAAGATATGGTTTCAGTTCTTGTGGGAATTCTATGTAAATATTATTCAGTTGTAAGTTTTCCGCGACTCCTGTAGGAACATCTGGTGTTCCTGTTAGCAAGCAACACGTTAGTGCTACCGCTGATAATAGTTCCATATACTTACCTCGCTTTCTGGTCAATCCCCAGAAGAGCAATAAAAAAGGACTAGGTTAATTCCTAGTCCTAATTTAACTTTGGAGTTCAGTACTGGTAACGCTCCAGCCTATTAGGGTTTGCAGCCCTATGCATTCCTTCTCTGCCAACTGAACATATATCCAAAAGAGCGGAGTATTTACTATCGACTATATGACCTATCTCCGCACATATTTTTACAAGTTGTGTTCTTGGTAAATATTAATTTCTTTCTTCTTTTGGATTATAATAGAGGAAAAAGTATAGTCAGACTGATTGGGTCTAAATGATAAAAAGATTTAGAAATTGAAGTAACTGACTAACCATCACTCTATATTTATTTATTAAAATAGCGGAAATAAAAAGATAGCGATTATGTTGGAATTGAACCAACCTTATATTTACTGACTGAAATATTTTCACCTTGAAGTAAGCCATCTTACAATCACGCTATTTATTTATTAGTGGTACCGAGTGAGAGATTCGAACTCCCGAAGGCTGAGCCGGCGAATTTACAGTCCGCTGCGTTTAACCACTTCGCTAACTCGGTATTTGGCGAGGATGATGGGACTTGAACCCACGACCTCCAGCGTGACAGGCTGGCGCTCTACTCTTCTGAGCTACACCCCCGTATGGTGGAGAATATCAGAATCGAACTGATGACGAGGGCTTGCAAAGCCCCTGTTTTCCCCCTAAACTAATTCCCCACTTATTAAAGTATATCATTGAATATATCTTAATAAATGGTACTCGCTGACGGTGCTGCCCCGCCGACCTTCTGCTTGTAAGGCAGGTGCTCTCCTAGTTGAGCTAAGCGAGTATTTGGTGTCTCTGAAAGGAGTCGAACCTTCACGTATTGCTACACTAGAACCTAAATCTAGCGCGTCTGCCAATTCCGCCACAGAGACAGTTATATGGTGCGGGTGGAGAGATTCGAACTCTCAATCCCGTGGGCGCTGGATTTTGAGTCCAGAGCGTATGCCAATTCCGCCACACCCGCATATTTAGTTATTAATGGTGCCGCATACAGAATTTGAATCTGTGTCGCCACTGTGAGAGAGTGGTATCCTAGGCCGCTAGACGAATGCGACATTTATATGGAGCGGTGTAAGAGATTCGAACTCTCACCCACAGCTTGGAAGGCTGTCATGCTAGCCATTAAACACCAACACCGCATTTTATATGGTGCGATTTTCTGGAATTGAACCAGAGACACAAGGATTTTCAGTCCTTTGCTCTACCTAACTGAGCTAAAATCGCATTTTAGTTGGTACGCCGCCTGGGACTTGAACCCAGAACCTGATGATTAAGAGTCACCTACTCTAGCCAATTGAGTTAACGGCGTATTTGGTTCTCCCATCCAGAGTTGAACTGGAATCTTAGGATTAAAAGTCCTCTAGTCTACCATTGACTTATGGGAGAATGGCTCCTCGGATAGGACTCGAACCTATAACCCTTCGGTTAACAGCCGAATGCTAACTGCCAATTGAGCTACCGAGGAATATTTATAGAGCTTCCAATTGTCGAATAATATCGACAAAAGCTTCGTCAGGATTTTCAATGTGATTCACCGCAAGTTCATGCGGCCAATCTATCCTTCCCCAAACATCATACCCAAATGCCATTGCTTCTGGATATTCGCCTAGAAGATTAGATTGATGGCTGATATAATAATCTTTGCCATTAACCCGCACATCCCAAGTAGTGTGCATTCCAAAAGCAGCAGGCTCAATATCTGCAGAAAGAATTTTATACATATTAATCCTTTCGATAGATAAAAACTCTATATTGAAGCAGACAGCGATAGTCTTTTACGAGGATTACTTACTGCCTTTACAGAAAGTCCACTTAACGGTGATCAACCCGCACTAGTAGGTTTTAGAACTTTAACCTGCGCGCTTGTGAGTGATTGTGCACATCCCCACTCCACCAGGTAGCAACGTTGAGTACCATCCCCTGCTCATAATCCACGCTTCAATATAGAGTTTTCAAAATAGGGCAGTTTCCTCTGCCGAGAGGGACTACCCAACCCCGCTCTAGAACTAGTGTTTTTATTCTATATTAGGACTAGAGTGGTTCGCTTCCACTTATTCCCCTGACTTCCCTTTGTTCCGCACACTTCCATGCCTTCCCTGTGCGTGGTAAATCGTTCAGGACAGCAAAACCTTGGAGAAGGGATTCCAGCTTTTATTGACTTTCAGTATCATTGGTCATCTTATATTTATATTATATAAGAAATTATTTATTTTGTCAATAAAAATCTTCCCTTTTATTCTTTCCTCCGAAGATTCAGAACTTTGATGGACTGGCGAACCGTATACCAAGGGGTGACTTTTCAATGGTCGCGAGAGGCTGGTAACGCTCCAGCATTTTTCCAGCTTATGAGACTGGTGAGGTCACTATCCCTCCCCTCCGCAATTTGGTTGCTCTTACTGGTTACGCTCCAGTCACACACCAAACTTATGAGATTCAGCGGGGTTCCTAGCCCAAGAGCAATAATCCTGGCTTTGACGGGTCAGGCGTCCGAAGGGTGCACAAATAATACTGATAAGTATTATTCCGACTGCAATCCCTTATCGCAGCTACTAGGCCGCAACCTAGCTTGGAATCTATAAAAAGTTATTTCTAACTTTTTATATTTATATTATATCTAAGATTTTCCTATTAGTCAAGGAGAATCTTTGATGACTGGTCGCTTCTTCAGAATTCGAATCTGAGTTGCGCGATTATCAATCGCGTGTTCTAACCAACTGAACTAAGAAGCGCTAAATTTTATCCCACTCTTCTTGAGAAAATTTTTGAATTTCTTTCTTTAGAGAGGGAAGATTATATGACTCACACCATTTTCTAATAGTGTTATCAGAAACCCCATAATTATTTCCTATAACAGTAAAAGCTTGACTACGAATCAAATCCTTTAATGTTTCTCTAGACGGTCTTTTATCAATCTTTCTATTTTTAATAGATTGACATTGTACACATCTAAGAGCGCCATAAGAAACTGGTTTTCCACAATCAATACAATAAGCTTGATTAAATTCTCTCTTTAATGAAGATTTGAATTCATCAACATAACTCTTAGTATTTTTCCCCGCAAAAGTATCTAATTGTCTATCACAATTTGGACACACCCATCGGAGATTTTCTAATCTATTATCGTTATGGTCGCCATTAATATGGTCTAAAGTTAATGTTAATGGCTTTCCTTCCCATTCAGCTGGAAGACCACATATAGCACATTTATATTCTTCTGTGTATAATTCTCTAAAACGCTTTTTAATATAATTCTGAGAAGCTGTTGAATTTTTACAAAAAGAATTTTCAAAAGTTCTTTTTTCTCGATTCTGAGAAACTAATTTGAATTTTGAATAATCTATACCCAATAAATCTAATCGTTTTTTAACGATTTTTCCAGCATTACCATTTACACATTTATATCCAATTCGGTGCATTAAATCATTTAGACAGCTAGACTGTTTTAACATAGATTCTAGTTCTTCTTTTGTATATAAATCAACGAGAGCATGTCCCATATTTCCAACCTTTCTTTAATAGAAAATTAATTCTATTATATCTAAAAATTAGAAATATAGAATTATAATAATTCGACCAAACTTTTTATTGGCTTCCAAGCGTGGGTTCGAACCACGATGACGAGTTTCAAAGACTCGTATCCTAACCGGTTGGATGACTTGGAATTTTATTTGTTGGCTACCCCTGAAACAAATCGAAGTTTCTACTCAAGTTCCAGAGACTTGTGTTTTCAGCCGCGTAAACTAAGGGGTAGTTTGGTAGCGGATAACGGTACTGCCCCGTTTTCTCCACTGTGAAAGAGTGGTGACCTAACTTTTAGTCTAATCCGCCTCTGCTATGAGGGAATCGAACCCCCAACCACGCGCTCCCAAAGCGCGAGCGCTACCAAGTTGCGCCAATAGCAGTTATGGAGCTTCCAGAGTGTGCTGCCCACTCGTCTGAGGTTTACAAGACCACTGTAATAGCTGTTATACTATGGAAGCAAAATCCCAGTTCCACTTACTTACCTAGGTAGGAACTGCGGCGAATCTTTACCTATCCAAGACATATATCCTGGAGGAAGAATATGGCAAGTATAGGATCATTCATTTGTAGACATATTCTTCATTCAAGATATAAGCTTCGCGTGATTAGTATGCGCGACCCACTCGCCTTTCGTATCCGTCAATACTAACAGACTTGGTAGCAACTCTCCATACTGTCTCCCCGTTGCAGCACCCCGCCTTTACGGCGGGGGTTGGACTTGAACCAACACCATCAGGTTCGTCAAGCTACCTATAATTGGAAGTGATAACGTATGCTTCCATTTTTGCCACGGCCTTATTTTAACGTGATATTGGCTTCCAACACGGGAGAAGTTCGTATCTCTCCTAATAATTTCATGCCCGTCAGTTCTGATAAGGCTGACAGTACGGAGCCGACCGTGCCTTGCTTTTTAAGGATAAAGCATAACCTGTGGTCGCCCTACGTCTTAAAGCTCTCCTATGGTGGGGTCGGCGGTCAGACTTCAAGCTACCATCCGCAAGTTGGTATACCTATCAGACGTTCAGTGTCCTGCGACTTGGCACTTGCGGTGAAGGAGTTTTCTATTTCCTTCGATATATAAATTATATCATCTTTTCTTTAGGTTGTCAAGGAAAATCTTCGATTTTCCAGCGAGTTGGCGAAGCCAACGAGTCAAGAAAAATCTTTATAATTCATATATCGAAGGAACTTTTGAATTCGTTCCTTCTTTAATTTTCAAGTTCCTTATCTCTTTCGATATATCTATTATATCAAAGAAAATTTATTTCATCAAGTAAAATCTTTAAGCTTCGTAAGTAAAGAACATAACTTTAGGTTCTCCCAGCGGCTTGCGGGCTTCTCCAAGAGTAGAGATATAGTATGCCCAGAAATCTCTATCAAACTGCTCAAGCTTTTCAATAAAGCTGTCCTTACCTTGCGGCAAATGCGGAAACTCAAAGCCAAGGAAGAAGGTATCTTCGTTCAGATAATGGAAGAATACGTGCTGATCTTCGAATACAGTCTCCTGCTCTTCCTCAGTAAGAAAGTCCCAATAATATTTGGTATCTTCATAGCCTTTAATTTTATAGCCATATCCCGCAAATGAATAAGTTTCCAGGCTCATTAGTCAATCCTGTTCTCGTCAACAAACTTCTGAATAGCGTCCAATACCTTCATAATTGCCGCAGACTTATACTGTTTACGAAAATCATCACATATATCTTCAATGCCTATAGCTAAATCACGACAAGCACAAAAATATCCATCAATCTTTCGTTCATCTTCACGCCAGCAGTCGTCATAACCTTCTCTATAAGCATCTTCCCGCACATCATCAAAGAGCATATCGCCAAGACGATCAATATCGACAGAATCAAATCCAAGAGAATTCAGATATTCTTTAGCCGAAGCGTTATTATAGATATAAGTTCCATCATTAAGAGCGACAACCATATCTTACCTTCCTTCTCTTGGATAACTTATAGTTATATTATATAAGAGAATATAGAATTTGTCAACAATTATTTTCTAGCAAGGAAATCCCCAGTGGCGAAGTAGCTTAATCACTTCATCCACAGAGTCCTCAGTCTTAGATTTCGTCTTGGTATCATAAGATACAGTATTTTCATACTTGGACTTCAGTGCATTGGGTACAATGTTCTTGCCCCACCAATCATCCTGACGCTTCTGGAGAATAGCAATCTGCTTCTGTAGGTCTTGGATACGATGCTCTAGACGGTCATTCTCCTCTAGCAGAGCGTCACTTTCATCTTCAAGGTCTGATACATACTCTTCTAGGTCGGCAATATATTCCTGTAGGTCACCCTTGTAATCTATTTCATCTTCCTTCTTCTTAGAAGCTAGGTCAACAACCAAATTTTCAAAGGCATTAGTAGCACTCTTGTCGAAGCTATTAGATGTAGCCTTCCCGCAAGCTTCATTATCATCAGAATCCCAATAGTTAATCTCTACTTCATGGTCTTCTCCATCATAACGATAATCTAGACCAACGCTAATACAATAATTGTCACTCATTTTATTCTCCTTCAACATGTTTCTTTTCATTAACAATAACAGAAGCACCATAAATATCAATTCGCTCTCCTGTAACATCATTCAAAATTACGAGATACGATTGATACCTCTCAACCCTATAAAAGCCTATATATTCTTTAATTTTAGTATTTCCACTATATACTTCAATAACATGCTCTTCTGGAATATCATTAAAAGATTTAGAAAAACTTTGCTGTGCTAATTGCCCAGTTGATGTTCCTAAGAACCAAGTTAAGAACAAAGCAATAACAATAACACCTGCAACGATAAAAGAATAAGCCTTTTTGTGATGCCTAAAAGTAAGCTTCTCCTTAATCTTTCCTAGTTTATCCTTTACGCTCACAAGAAAACCCCTTCTCTTTGATTTATATTATACCATATTATCTTTCCTTGTCAAGTTGTATATATTAAAAAAGGACGTATTTTCTACGTCCCTTTATATTATATACTACCTAAATATATTATAATTTATAGTTACCACTAAATCAATATTTAGTTGTTATTCGACATATACGTCGTAATGATTTCCACTAGTCCCACGGTCATAAATTTTTGCTTCTCCCCAAGGTGTAGAAATTACACTGCCGAGAGGCCCATCATTAGCTACACAAATATAACCATCACCATCACGAACGAATCCGCCATCAGTATGTCTACCAGGAATGTTTAATCCTCCGCCTGGTAACACAGATTGTGAATAATATGAAAATTTGTTGCCATTATGATACACAATTCCCGCAGTTAAGAAATCATAATAGCTACCACTATAATTTCCACCGCCAGAAGAGTAACTTCCTCCAGAGGAGGTAGAGACTGTAGCTGACTGCTGTGCGGCCAAAGCTTCTGCATCTGCCTTAGCTGTTTCTCCCGCAGTTACAACTTCATTAAACTGTGCATCTAGCTCACCAATTTCCGCAAAAGAAGTTGCACTTACTAATTGATTCTCTAAATCTCTAAGTTGATTCTGCTGTTCTTCAGACAGATAACTTGCGTATGCAGAAATTGTTTCTTCAGCTTTGCCCGCATACTCCGCACGCTTAGCTTTTAGGTCATCCCACCAAGTTGCCAAATCTTCATATCCTTCTGTTTGCCAGGTGAAAGTAGGGAATTCATAAGTTCCTGTTTCAGTCTTAGGATAAACATAATCTGAAACTCCAGCCTCTTCGACTGTTGGCTGAGCAGAGGCGACACCCCACACACCTAACACAACTGCGATGGCAATAAAAATAGAGCCTCCCGCAATCAAAAATTTATTTGCTTTCTTTTCTGTATCCAAGATATTTCTTCCTTTCCTTAGTATAACTTACAATTTTGTAAGTCCTTGTCGGTAGTATAAGAAATGCTCTTTTAGCATAACTTAGAAAGCGGTAACTTATAATATATAAAAACTAAAATATTTTATTTACTATTCTTTGCCCATTTTAAGGTGCTTCTTATTGCTTTTGATATACGCACCCATATCAACCAGTGTCATTCCAGTGTATACATACTGTCTACATCTATCACAAACATTATGCGGGCGAGCACAGCGACGCTTACACGATAGCTTATATTCCATGTGAGATTGCGGGATAGCGAGCAATGGATATGACACCCTTAAATCATCATTAATTTCTGCTAAATCTCCATTCCAACCTTCACGCTCAAACCATGCACGATACAGGACATCAAATTTAGCCCAGTCATAAGGTTGCCCGCAGTCAAATTCATAGCAATCAAAGTATTTATCCAAGAGTGGTCGATTCTGCGGGGCAAGCAATGGAGATTTGTAGTCTAGCCCTCTATCCAATGTGGTTGCGGGAATACGATTACATACTAACCGCACACCAACCCCAGCTTTGTCACAAATATCTTTTGTCTCTTGGATATTATATAACAGGTCATCAGCTAAGTATACATCTGTAGTTCCTAGGTTGATTAAACTCTCTAGAGAAGTTAAGCTATGTGCTGGCATTGCTGGCCCAAAGAAAAATCTAAGTTCATTTTCCTGCAATTCCCTAAGTTGTGGAATCTGTTCTGGAGAAAGTTTAATATAGGTATTGTCTGATACCTTTTGGACAGACGTAGCAATATTCATAGGAAAATCTCCCTTGAAGTTTATATTGATTCGTCTGTCCTTATAGAGTGCAATAAACTCTAGGAACTTATCAAAGCTATTTTTCTCTTTATTAAAGTTTACATCAAATTCAGCTACCATATCCTGTCTAGGGTTATGCCGCTTGAACGGCATTGATAATGGAGTTTTTGTCGATGAGTTGTTCAATATTCCCTCCAACTCTTTCATAATGAACATTTGGATTCTTCTTTTTCCAGTCTGATAAATTATTTTCATGGACAAAAGCTAATACATTTGTATCATCATAGAAGAAAAAGTATTCTTTTGCACATTTTGGACATATCCATTTATAAGAACAATAGTCAGAATGGCAAACGTTTATCCATTCTCTAATCTTATACTTTTTTCCAAACGAAAAGTTTTTACAACAACTACAATAACAATTGCGATAGCATTTAGGACACACTTTAACATTACCGTGTATCTCTAGGTCGCTATCATAGTTGCAGTTAATTTCCTCCTGTGGAACAATAGGCTCACCGCATAACATACAATTAGCGATACCAGAAGCATTTAGCATTAGTGGTTTTGGAACCCAGTTGCGGCAGCACCAATATGTTGTTATATGCGATTCAACCAAATCATTATACATCCCATTTGTATAGATAATAATCTTATGTTGATTCTTTTTAGTATTCCTCGGTATACAAGAACCTCTTAGATGGTCATTAGAATGATAGCCAAGTAAATCTCTATACTCTTGATTAATATACTGATATTTCCATTTCAAATTATTATACAACAATTCCCGCATTTTGTCAAGAACTTCTGTAGTAATTTTGTCATTGATATATGGATATGCTTTCCCCGCAAGCAAAATATTCTTGTGCACATATAATAGAACGCGCCAACTTTTATTTGGAATATTGTGCATATTAAACTGGAAAGACTTAGAACTTTCAAGATATGCAATAATAACCATGTTACTATTCATCATTTCTATTGGGCCAGTAGAATATCCTCCATTTTGCATCCATGACATACAGGAATGCCAGCCCAAAGAATTGTCACTCATAGTAAGAAAGTCAATTGGATGAATGCTAAATACTAGATTTGTTTTAATATGTTTAGAAGTAGTTAAATTACTAATTTCATTGCGGAAAGATTCAAACAAATCCATATTAGGATAGCCCGCAAACACAAGCATCTTCCTGATGGCTTTCATAATCTTTGTACCTTCTGGAATCTTTAGACGCTTTCCTTCGCGGACAAAGGAATAATCTCTGTTTAGAACACCAGACTTAAAGTTATCATACCTAAACATCTGCATGAACTTATCTTTAATATCGCTCTGTTTCCACATATCTGGAATTTTTTGTAGAACTTTATTAATAACAAAATTTTCGAAGTCTGGGATAAAAGGATGATTAACTTTTCCTTCTATCTGGTATCCAAAAGGTGGAATATAGATGTCTTGTAGAGCATTGATGAATAATTTATCGTCGCAAGGAATATCCACTGGAATTTTAACGCGAAGATTGCGGCCCAAGGCTTTGAACATCTTGCGCTTATTCTTATTCCAATACTGTAATGCTTTATACATATCTACTTCTTCAATATTCGCGTATGCTTGAATAAACTCTTTGATTGTAATTTTATCTTCATCACTTAGATAATCAAAAAGCTCCACACTTACTCCTTAAAGCAGTAAAAGGCTAAGCGCGGGATATTGCTTCGACCGCACCTAGCCTTATCTATTACTAATATATGAAAGTTAGAAATGATAGATTATCCATTTTTACCCAACAATATATTACATTCATTCTTCCGTCTCAAATTTCTTAATAACCTTATAGATATATTGTGTACTACAATGACAAATTTTAGAAGTTTTTACTTTATTTCTTGTTTCTTTATAGGTATCATAAATATATCTTTGTTCTTCTAAACTCTTTTTTGCAGTAGATTTTTCAATAGGGATATTTCTTTCTATGCAAGCGTTTCTTACAGTTGGAGTAGAACAACCATACAATTTAGCAACTTCTTTTAAATTTTTTATTTCCAAATATTTCTTTGCTAATTCTTCATGATCTGGTCTTGCAGAAATATTATGTTCTCCTAAAATACTAAAAACAGTACTTCTAGTACATCCAAATTTTTTACAAACTTTTGGAATATCTTTTACTTCTAGATAGTATTTTACTATTTCCTCATGATTATACTTTGGAACACCTTCTCCTCCTTGAGTTGCATTATATCCATGCTTAAAGGTGTCAAAATAACTAATCCAATATTTTTCTCTATCATTTAACAGAGAATTATCTACTTCTTCTAAAGTTTCAATCTTAAAATTTCTAATTCCATACTTTCTAATAGCTCTGTATATTGGATAATTAAAACTATGTTTTTGATATAAGCTATTTATATGTTCTCTCCATCTTTTTTCAACAGAATAAATAGTTTTTCCAATATATTTTTTACCATTGATTAAATTTTCTATTTTATAAATATAACCTATAATTAATCAATCTCCTTAATTTATTCTTTAATAAAAAATTTGTCAAGCTTAGCTTGCAAATACTCAGGAAGCTCCATATAATCAATATCGAACTGCGCTAGAACGGCATCCATCTGTGCCTTGGTAAGGGTATCACCATAGTGGTCATAGATGTAATCCATCGCATCGCGCACTTGTTCCTGCTGAAGTTCCTCCATGAATCCAAGAGTGGAAGTATCTCCCACTACCCAAGGCTCAAAAGAAAAATCAAACATCACAGCTCCTTACCACCAATAGCCGCATCACAAATCACGCGAGCAAAGTCCATCCGCACACCATTATCAATATACATATAATAGTTATCCGCAACATAACGCAGAACATCATGGATTGCATCATGACCGAGGTCAATCTTGAAATAAATCTTCATGATGACACGCTTCAGACCATAAGCTTCAGACAGGATAACAACAAAATTAGCATCCTGCTTGTTCATGACTTCCTCAATCATGATGCTTCCTTTCTCTATCATTTCCTTTCGATATAAATATTATATCATAGAAAATTTTAATAGTCCAGAAGAATCTTCTGTTCTACTTTAGGAAGAATAGTCTCAATAAACAATCCCCGCACATTAGGAATATCCTTCAAAGAATCTTCAAATCCGTACTCTTGGGCTTCAAGGACATAATCATAAAGAAAATCCATCAAAGCATTATCCTCAGAGGTGATACGATACTTCTGGCGAATTTCAGAAGGAGCCTTACCCTTGTTGATAGCCTGGATAACAGAACGAATCCGCTTCCAATACTTATACCAATCAGTCTTGAGCTTCAGCATAAAGCCGTTGTCATCTTCAAATACATAACCTTCAATCTTGGGTTCACCCTTGGCCTTTTCGTAGAACTCTACAAAATCATCCCAAGAGTTGATAGTAGCTACAAGTTCTTTACATTCAAACCCGTAGATGCGGGCAACTTCCTTCACCATCCAATAGGAAATAGAAGTATAGTTAAAATCATTGACAATCAGTGCAAGTAGAACTAGCTTAGGCTTCTTATACTCCACAATATGCGGATCATGGATAGGATCAATAACCTCAAACACAGCAGAGCAGTTCATAGCACGAAGCATGTCTGCAAACTGCGGTTGCATATATGCGGAAAGAGTATCGTTGAAGATCGTGCGGAAATAATCCGCATACTCGCCTTGATTAGTAGACTTAGAAGCCAGGAACAGATTGTTGCACTCGCCTGCACGATAAGAGCAGATACCCAAGAAACCATTCTCCTTGCGATATGCCGCCATAGGAAACTTCAAAGTGTTCTTCAATACATCCATCGAGGTTTCAGGACGTTCATCAATTGCAAAGAACTTATCAAATGAACGAGCAACAACAGTCTCAGTATCCATATCACAGAATAGTCCACGAGCACGAGTCGTTACATTGTCCCAGCGACCTTCGAAGAAGGCTTTGTTGGAATAGTTGAAAGAATGAACGTTACCACATAAAGCCTTCTCCCGCACATATTCATTATTCTTCAGTTCATCAAGATACTGATTCATAACTTTCCTTTCTCTCTTGGATATATTATAACACATAAAAATATATCTGTAAAGAAAAAGCCCTCTGAACGAGGGCTTAGAGAAAGGGGTATTACTAACAATAACTAAAGTTGTTATTGATATAGTCAACTAGCGAATTGCCGTTTTCAATATAAGGAAGCATCTTAAACAGAGTATCGTTAAGAGCCGTTAGCAGGTGAATGCGAGGGTTGTTTGGATTTTCAACCTGGGTAGAATAATTCGCTAGGTCAAAGGAGTACATATGAGGATGACACTTATAAACCTCGCAATATCTATTATAAGTGTCAATTCCACTCTGGCGTCTACACCACCACCAGCCAGGACTATTCTTGCTCATAATCTGCATATCGCTAACCAGGAAGATGCGGTCATATTTTTCATTCATTAGACGGAATGCAGGAACAATATCTGTACCATAGCCGCAATCATCATTGGCATACATCTTTTCAACTAGGTTAAAGATGCTGTCTAGTTTATTAAGCTTAATCCTCTTCGCATCATTGCCAAACTTAATAAAATCAGCATTGCAATTTACGAACATAGCAGCCGCGTATACAGCTCCAACTTCCTTTAGAGTTAGAGAACTATTAGAAGAAAGCTTATTTTCCATAGAGCCAGATACGTCAAGAACGATTACAGTGCGGCCATCCATCTTTGGCATATTCCCGCACGCAATTCTAAATGCACGGTCAAGAGCCGCGTCAATAGAAATGTTGCGAATACCATAGTTCTTCCAAGAGCAGTAAATCTGATAAGGGAAGACTAGAGACTTCTTAATAGCAACTTCATTCTCAATCTGCGGAACAAGATACTTCTCAATCCAGTCTACATCTGGAGAGCTGTTTACAATATTGCGGAGATTGCGGATTAGCGCAAGATAACCAAGCTTATTCTCTTCAACTAAACGCTGCCAGTTTTGGGACTTTTCTTCCTCACTCTTGGAACCAGAGATAGCAGTCTCCCAAGTATCAGGAGTTTCAAGCGTTCCAGCCTTATACTTGTCAATGGTTGCGGAGTGAGCATGGGTAATATTGATAAGATCATACATATTGTATTCCTTACCCTTTAGCTTGTACTTACCAAGCTGATAATCCTTTAGCGAGGATAAATAATCCCCAGCCCCACGAACTAGAGCATGTGAACGCTTATCGCCAAGCATATCAATGGCCGCAAACACTTCAGCAATATCTGATGGAATTTTCATTGTATTTCTATAATAGGCTCTTTTGTTTTCAAAGGTTTTAGAATTTAGCCATGCGGCAGTCAAATGAGAAACGCTTTTCATTCCAAGTTCTTTTCGAGCAAAGAAAGAAAGTTTTGCAATCCACTCAAGAGACACTTGTTTAGATACTTTATCTAAAAGATCAATAAAACGATTGATTTGTTCGTCTGCAGTTTCGTAAAATTGATTCTCTAAATAAGAAGAAAACATAAAATTCGTTAAATCTTCAATACAATTTTTCTCATAGGCCATTCCTCCTTCATAAGAAGGAATAGTTCTAGGTTCCACAACCTTATTAAATTTACTCATTATCTTTCCTTCCGTCACTTATACGTTTAATAATATAATCAGAATCAATTTTATCGTAGTCTGTATAAGGAATTCTAATTAATTTAATATTATGTTCTTCACAAAATTTATTCTTTATGCCGTCTTTTCTTTTTACCTCTATATAATTCTCTTCTCCACCAAAATATTCAATTGGTTTATAATGTTGAAGCCCATCATATTCTAGACAAATATTATAATCTGGTAAATAGAAATCGAATCGTAAAGAAATTATATCTTTACATTCATCAAATGTAAATTGTTGTATAAAAGAAATATGTAAAGAATCTAAAATAGAAGCAATTTTAGTTTCCCCTTTAGATTTTTTACATCCACAACTTTGAGTATGGCCACTTTTCAAAGATTTAGTATCAACATATACAATATTTTGTCTTTTACAATCACATTGACACTTCCAAAGAATACAGCCAGAGTTATTTCTTTTATCTGTTTTTTCTAATACAGTTAAATGTCCAAATTTTTTCCCAATTAAATTTTCAGAACCAAGATTTTTAGCATTTTGTTTAGACTGTTCCCATTTACACCCACATGATTTTACTTTGCCTTGAACAATATGGGTAATTCTACTTTCAAATATTTTTCCGTCATATGGGCAACGAAATTTTGCATAATAAACTTTTCCTACTCTTTTTGTTCTTTCTATTAATTCTATATTATTCGGACCAACCAAAGAGCCAGGAAAATACTTCATATTCCCTAATCCACCCATTATTTAATCTCCTAACGTGGAAATAACAAAGTCTGTATAAATGCTGAAATTTTTGGCAGCATCTCAAATCTCTAATTTGAAGGAACAGCACTTACCATCACACGAAATTACTAATATTAGACACTTGCGGAAATAGTATAAACAGTGTAACAAAATTACGTGCTCTACCATTGAGCTACCTTTGTATATCACAAAGGATTGGATTCGAACCAACAACAACGGGTTTATCAGACCAGAAGTAACTGTTTATTCAATCACGCAAGTGTCTTTGAGAAGGGAGGTGATTCCCATGAACAATATTATTATATACTAAAATTTTTTAATTGTCAAGGAAAAATCTTCGATTTTTCCAGCTGGTTAGCGAAGCTAACCTAGTCAAGGGAAAATCTTAAAAAACTACTTCATTCTTGACAATATCATAGTCATCAAAGGTCCGCTCATAGAGCCACAGCATTCCACCGCCAAAATATTTTACCATCGAACGATACTTCCGCATTTCTTCAGTAGTATCCTCCCAGCCCATAGACTGAGAATAGAAGCGTCCACCATTAACAGTCTTCGCAACGATGAAATAATCTCGATCAAGCATAGCTTTCTTCTCCCCCTCGATGATAGCATACTCGTCCGCAACCCACGGAATCATATCAAAAGTAAATTCTTTGAACGAAGCTCCCATGATGTTTTCCTTTCTCCTAATCATCGTAGGATGAATAATCAACGAACTTAAACAGCCCACACTTAAACCCTACATTACCATCATGTAAGTCGTTAATATCAAACTCTTCGATAAACTTAAAAACCTTTTCCGCAAACTCTTCGCCATACTGCTCAATGATGGTAGGAATATACTCATTGACTTCTGAATAAACACCTTTTGTTATCTTCTTAGCTTTTTCCTTAGAATCTTCAGAAGGTGCGCTCAGCTCAGCATATCTATAATCCATGTTGCAACGTTCTGCCGCGTATAAACCTAGGTCATGGTACATACCAATGTAAGCTTCTTCTGCAAATACCTTTTCTATGTTTGCTTCTACAGCTTCATACCAAATGTCAAGTTCATCCGCGCAATAATTGTGAATGAAGTTCCATTCATTGGTTACTTCAAAATCCTTCTCAGAGTCTACACTTCTAACTCCATCAAAAGGAATCTTGACTACAATATCGGGATATTCATCGAAGAACAATACAATCTTAGAACAACCGAGGGCATACTTAGTACATCCAAGTTTATCAACTATACCTTCGTGCCAACCTTCAATTTCGCACTCGTCATAATCATCTTCATAACGCCAATGAAGCTGGTCAACTTCATCAGAAGTCAACATATCTAGTCGGCCTTTTAGAAAGTCAAATAAATCATTTAGATAGGTACGTTCCATATACTCCCTTTCCTTTTATATAACTATTATATTACATAAAAAGAAAATAGTCAAGAAAAATCTTGACTACTAAATTAATATGGTGTTATAATTATCCAAGAGAGGAGGATTAAATGGATGATTATTACTTTATAACTCTGCACTGTTATGATTGCGACAATGCACAATGTAGCATATGTCCGTGCGGGACATACGTTGCAGAAGATAATCTACGTGGCTGTACCCGCAAAGTATCAGAGGATGACTATGCAAGATACGACCATTATATAAATGAAGTCCTCCCGTTTCTTCACTTAGATAAAAACAAAGAATCCATTTCCCGCACATATGACGAGGTATTGGAATTCCTTTATTATATTTACTCTCAACCTCTTGGACAAAAACTTGGTAAAAGTGGACGTGCCATATTAAGTTGAGGATTTGCCGCCCCAATTAAATCATAGTTGGTATTTGTGTTAATAACCCAGTATTTGCTTGGATATTCATCATAGGGTATCCAAGCTTTTTCTTTATATTGGCCTGTTAGTAACTTTGAAATAAAGCCAAACAGAGAAACATCATAGATTTTAACAACCCAATTATACCCACGTCTGTGCGGGAGAATATCAATAGGATATACCGCATTATGCAGAATTTTCATACCCATATAGTTAGGTTCTGTTTGTCCAATATATCTACCTTGGATTGGCATTATCCCTCCCAAAAGTTATGTACTAGTTCTGGTGAATATGGAATGCTCACTCCATCTGGAAAGCAAATCCATGTAGTTGAATTTATATCTATTACTGGCACCCCATTCACTATTACATTTGGGGCATCTGTTTTTATTTCAACATCATAAATCTCTCCATTTTTTAACTCTTTGCTAATCTGAGGAATTTGATTGTTGAAAACAATATCTTCTCCAATATATCTAAGATTCATTTCTACTCGGCAATCTATCTAGGATAAATAGTTCGTCTATATTTTTCAAATCCCAATAAGGAATACGAATCATATATACATTATTCCTACTACAGTATTCATCTTTTATAGCATCCCTATACTGTATATTTCTCAAAGAATCTTTGAAAACTTTTACTTCTTTAAAATGTTGCTCGCCATCATATTCTATACAGGTGTTGTATTCAGGTAAGAAAAAATCAAACTTTAGAAGCCTATGCGTTTTTGGATTTCTACAATCTTCAAAAGTCTTGTTCTTTACAAATCTTATATCCAATCCTTCTAAAACTTTTTGTACTTTAGTTTCTCCTTTTGAGAACTCACAACCACATGAAGTTCTGATTCCTCTAAGTAAATTTGTACTAAGCACATAACATTTTTTATTTCCGCAATCGCATTCACATCTCCAAACAACGCATTTAGAACTTGGAAATTTCAAATTTGTTGGTTCTTTTGCGACGAGTTTTCCAAAACGTAAACCTGTCAAATCAATGGCATGCTTTTTCCCATTTTCATAGCGAGTGTCATCTAACAAGCATCCACAAGATATAGTATGCCCCTCTCTAAGATGCTTTCCTGAAACCCTCACAATCTTCTGATTACACCTAGTACAAAAACACCACCAGTATGCTCTTTTCTCTTTTGTTATGTTTGCGTTGTTTGGATATGGAGAAGTGCTTTTACATAACACTCTTAAAAAGCCATATTTTTTACCTATTTCATTTTTTAGATTTGGAGGGACTGAGCCTTTTCGTCTACCCATTTTAGACTTTCCTAATCTCCAGCTTCACGCCATCTTTAAAGTTATGTTTGTCAATCCACTCTTGGGCATCGCTCTTTTCTGCAAACACATTGGTTAGCTTTGCTTTAGTGGTGCGCGTACCATCTTCCGCAAGTGGCGCGAATGATTTATCTGGCTCTATGGTCTTTTTAGTTTCAGTATCAAAAATAGACAGGCATCGCTTGCCGTATACTGCGAAGCAAGACATTAGTTTTTCCTTCCATATAATACTTTATTATACTTTACTTTCTGTAGCCAAGCCTTAGCCGCATTCCCTAAACAAGCAATGATTAGTTTCTCTGCGTCACTGTCTGCGGGGATACCTGCCATTCTAAGCTGTGCTTTATAACACTCGACAAAATCCCGAGTGCTCTTTTCAAGTAAAGCATTTTTATTAAGCAAATCAGTTACATTAATCATACTTTACTCCATACTGTTGGATATAACATTGCGGCAATACTAATTCTTGGTTAGTATCGCAATCAATACACTTGTACCAAATATCGTTGCTATTCTTAATCTCTGGAGCTGTCTGTTCCACGATGCTAATATATCGCATACTACGACCATCGCCAACAGCAAACTTATCATTGGCCGCAAACATATCACATTCCCGCCTCTTCAGATTCGTCAATAAAGTCAAGAAGGTAGATAGCCCCACCCTCTTCGTCAACCATATCAACAATTGCTAGCGGATAATTATCAAAAATCTGGAACACCTTACCCATCCAAACGTATCCAGGGAGAAGCTTAGAATATCCATAAACGTCAAACTGCTTGTACTCAGGAGCATTCTCCATGATAACGTCAGCGAGCGGTTGATGAACGCAAGTATACAGTTCCATATGTTTTCCTTTCTCTCGATACTATTATTATACAAGAAAAAAGAAAGGCTGTCAAGGAATATCCCTGACAGCTATTTTTATCATAGGCCAATATATTTGCGAGCCTTGGTCTGGCAAATGCCCTTAAGCTTACCAAAGTCTACGATAGGGTTTTTGTAGCGTTTACACCAATTCCCGCATTCGTCTGTAAGTGTATTCCACACATCATTCACAAACATACCTACACATTTTGGATTCTTAGTATCGAACTCTTCAATATTGCAAGCAACAACAGTCTTAGCTACAGACTTGCCAAGTTCCGCATCAGTAATATAGGTATCAACAATCATCTGCTCAATCTCTCCAGGATTAAGCGAAACCTTCTTACTAGTTTTCTTGCTCTGCTGGTATTCATCAAGTACAAGCTTACCATACATTTGACGACCATACTTGTTTACCCAGTTTGCAACCTTACAAACTACACCTTCTCCTGGATGCGAAGCATTGTCAAGTAGGAACTTGTTATTCTTAGCAACCTCCGCAATATCATCCATAGTAGGATGGTCAAGCACAGCAAGAACCTCTACAAACCAAGGCTCAAGACCATATGTCGCAAGAATCTCACGCCACTCTACGTCAGGAAGATAGTATCCTTTATCTCGATCAAACACATCAAAGATATACATATGATACTTTGCATCCTGATTATAGTCTTTAATCTGGCCTACAAATTTCGCCATCCATTCACCGTATACAATCCACTGGGGATGGTCACTACAAGCTTTAAGCAGAAAATAAACTTCATTATCTTCGGAGTTTTCAATCCATTCAACAAACCCCGCATTATCTTTATTCAGATTAATCTCTCGCTTGCGGGAACCTGTCCGCAGACGATTCTGCTCAGGATCATACCATACGCAGGCATTTGTTGCGTCCACTTTCGCAGTAACGATTACATTATCATTGTCAAGCAGACCTTCACAATCTTGGCTACTCAAACGTTCTACGTGCATGTAGCTCTTAAAATTAGTCATATCATTTCCTTTCTCTTTATACTGATATTATATCAGAAGAAAAGGAATTGGTCAACTACATATTTATAAGATGAATCCAATTGATTAGACGTGCTACCTTAAATGTACCTGTAGCACTTTTAAGGCTGGCCGCACTAAATTCTTCCATTGATACAATTGTTCCAGAAGAGTCAAGGATATGCATAGTAAATGATTTCTTAGTTTTGGGAACAATGGACATATTGTATTCGGTTAAGTTATTAAAATTAAACATGCCCACAGCTTCAGCAATGAACCTGCGGGCTACAATATCCATTTTCCGCACTTCTTCTGGATTAACAATCTTCATAAATCATCACAGAGAAAGTGTCATAGCCTTCAATCATAATATTATCAACCTTGTGATATGCATACTTAGACGTATGATAAACGTCACAAGGAATATCAATATAATCATTCTCGCCATCTTCATCCTTGCGAACAAGGATTAGCTCTACATGATCTTCGGGCTTAGTCCATCCAAGAGAAGAAAGAAAACCAGCCAGAGAAATTTCATTACTATAAACCATTATTAAAACTCCTTAACAATATCAAGACCCTTTTGAGTAATAGAGCGACCTCGCGCACCTTTAATAATATACTGATTAGCAATTAGATACGGCTCTACCACACTCTCCAAAGAAACTCTATCAGTTCCAAGAGCAGTAGCAAGTGTGTCAACTCCAATTGCTTTGCGAGCATCTGCCAGGTATTGCAGATAGCTCATATCCATTTGATTTAGTCCAAATTTATTAATACCCATTATTTCAAATGCATCGAGGACTACATCTTTAGTAATCTTGCCATCATTCAAAACTAGAGCAAAATCATAAATGCAACGCACATTATTGTTGGCAATGCGAGGGGTGGAACGAGAAGCAGAGCCAATGATTTTAGCGCATTCATCATCAATATCAACCTTCATCGCCTTATATGCTGTCTTTACAATCTTTGCCATACTGTCTAGATTGTATGGCTTCAGTTCAATTTGAATTGGAAATCTGTTACGACAAGGCAGCTCAAGTCCACCCAAAGAAGTTGTCGCCCCAATCAAAGTAAAGTGCGGCATCTCTTGACGCAGAGCTTCACCATCAATATTTACATCCAAGACAAACTGTTCCATAGAGAAGTACAAAATTTCTTGGATTTTAGTCTTTAGACTTTGAATTTCATCCAGAAAGATAATATCTCCCTCTTCAACAGTAGACAAAATGTCCGCCATATCTTGAACAGTTTTGATAGACGGAGCAGCATAGGTCTTTGCCTTTTTGCCCATTTCGTTTGCGATAATGTTTGCGGCAGTCGTTTTCCCGCACCCACTAGGCCCACTGATTAGGACGTGCGGAAGAGTCTTTCGCTTAATTTTTGCCGCCTTGATATAAATAGACAGCATCTTCTTAGCTTTGTCTTGTCCAGACAAATCCTCCAAAGTTTGCGGGCGATAGGCAAATTCCTTAGTCATTTTAACCTTTCTTTTGGAAACTTACAATCACAAAAGAATTTTTAGTAAGTAAACAGAGCAGAGATTACAACACCTTCAACAGGATTCCTCTCAACACCTACAATGTTGCGAGTGTGACAATCAGCAACTCTGTAGGCATTTCCACCATTGTCCGCGATATAAACAGGCAGTTCGTCCAGAGAAACACCCATATTATACGCACGAGCATCCAGAATGTTGATGATTTCCTGCGCGGTAAGAGTTCTAGTCTCCATGTGTTTTCCTTTCCCTTTCCTTTGATATATATATTATAACAGAAAAGGAAAAGGTGGTCAAGGAATATCCTCAACCACCTGTTATTTACTCTTCTAGAGACTCTAGACAGTATTGATAAACACAATCAATATTGATTTCATTTGCACATCTCTGGGCAATTCTATCTGCGGATACTGGATGACAGTCTCGCACAGCATCCAAGAAACGACCTAGCCAATAGGAATCGTACATATCCTCTCGCGCCAAATCGTCAAAGATGATTTCCCGCACATCCTTGTCAGCTTTGTATTCATCCTTCTGGACAATTGCATTCTCTGCAATATCTTCAATCCTTGCGCGCAGTTCATCTAGTGGCATTCCATATGCCTGCACACAACCTTCATCGTTAGCGCAAACTAGCATCCATTCATAGGACTTATCAATATAATCATTCCAATTCATTAGTCCAACTCCCGTCCAATCTGCTCTTCAATCCATTCCCGCACGTCATCCTGGACTTCCCAGAAGATAACACAACGAACAACCACGTCCGCAGACTCATAGTCACCTTCCCGCATATAACGCCAGAAGGAATCCTCAAAGCAATGAGCAGACAGAGTAGCTAGAATGTCCTGGTCGAACGGCACGTCCCGCAGAGCTTCCTGAGCCTTGTAAGAATTGCAATAGTAAGAACCATTGCTATTACCAGTGACAGACATCTCCGCTTCATCCATCATATCATAGAACTCACGTTCTCCCCAACGCAGATCAGGATCAGGCTCCGCAAAGTTATTCAAATACTCACAGTCCTTGATATACTGGATGGTATCTTCGTAAACTTCACTTCTGTAATCACTGTAATTCATGGTTTTCCTTTCTCTCTTTCTATGCTTATATTATAGCAAAGAAAATAAAAGTCGTCAAAGAATATTTTCACTACCAATAGGCAGAGAAGTTTCTACCAACTTGGACTTTATATCCAGCCTTCTCAAGAAGCTTTTTTACGTGCAGCCAATGGTCTTTAACGACATACGGTGTAAGCGAACAGCCAGAACACCCCTTTTGTGCAGCTTGCATAATAGCATTTTCCGCACACAACACTGCTTTATCTAGGGAGTTATTATATTCAATTGCATCGTTTCGTGCATCATCTGCTGTATAATTAATCTCTAACATATTCATCATCCCAAGTGATATATACGTCATAACTAGGATTAGTGATAGATAATGACATTTCATCTGGTTTGTCGATAGTAAAACCAAGAGTTTCCAAGGATTCTAAGATATGCGTAATATCTTCTGGATCAATATCAAATCTATACATATTGATATAAATGCCCCAGTTTTGTTCTTGTGCGGCCTTTAGACATTCTTCTTGGATTATTCGCATAGCCTCGTTTACAGCTTCGCGGTGAGCCTGCTCTACCTGTTGCCGCAAATATTCAGGTGTCATTGTAAAGTAATCATCAAAAATATTATACATTGTTCTCCTTAGTCCGCCACAGAAAAAAGCCAGTCCTCTTGGGCTTCAGCATCCGCATAATCGGGGAAGAACCACTCTCCACGATGGCCTGCCCAATCATAGTCGATATAAATACCAAGCTCTGCAAGCAGATACTTTGCACCCGTCAAAGCATTGAGTCGTGCATGATAGAGTGTAAGCTGAGATTCAGCTTTAAGGGTGTCACCAGCCTGCTTGGCCGCATAATGGTCTTTCCAACGCATATTGGCTGTAGTCTGGAGACGCTCAAAGTAGGCCAGGATAGTGTCCTGAACATCCTGCGGCAAGTCGAAAGCCTTGTTATCATAGTATTTGTAAACATCAAACATAACTTTTCCTTTCTCTATACCTATATTATAACAGAGTATAGTAATTTTGTCTAGGAAAAGTTTACTAAATATCAATTCTACAATGCTTCTCGTACAATCTAAGGTATGGTTTATATAGAAAAGGTCTAGCTATACTAGATCCTTTCAAATGCTATCTTAAATTGTCCTACGCATATTCCCAAGAGATATAGAATGTGTAAGTATCGTCTGCGCACCCCTTACGGCTGACAGAGTACCCATTGCTTTTCAACTCTTTATACAATCTACTAGCTAAAAGATATGTTGCAGGTTTATTAACTTCAACACTATAATGTCCCTGATCTGCCGCGATCGCTATATTGCTATAGATTGCAGACCTTAGAATTTTATAAGCGTGCTCACTATTATCTACTTTTGCTTTTGCTTCTGCCGCAGTTAGAAAATTTCCCATCTAAATCGCCGCCAACTTTTCGTATACTTCTTCAATGGTAGGTGATGCAGACCCAATAGCAAGATTAGAATCACGGGAGATGAAGATAACTTCATCAAAAGGTTCTTCCTTGCGGGGAGACACTTTGGTCTTGAACATGCGGCGAATCACATCTTCAGGAACACGTGCCAAACCAGTGCGCGCAGCGTTCTGCCGCAAAGCAGTATCAACTGAAGTCTCAATCCACACTCCAACAATGCGAGTTCCAGAAGGAATGGAAATGTTAGAGAATAGACGGCGACGAGCCTTGACAGATAGGTGCGTTGCGTCCGCAATCACATATTCGTGGATACGCAGAGCGTCAGAAATGTTTTGATAGAAACGCTTAATCACTTCATCTTCGTGCGCGAAATAATCCTCGCCCTTCTTTAGCATAGCAAAGCGGATGGCATCACGGGAGACGATAATACAGTCATCGTGAGTGTCTGTGATATGCTTAGCAAGATAGGACTTGCCAACACCAGACGGCCCGCACATGATGATTAAAGTATGCTTCATACTATCCCCTACTCCAATGGTTTTCATTCTTGATAATAGCTGGAACATCAAGATAGCAGTATGGGTTAAAACCCATCGCTGCTCCGCAATGTTCACAAACAATCGTAGCCCAGTCATATTCGTCTGGCTCTACGTGGAAGTCCTCTCCAAGATAACCTTTATGCCCGCAAATCCCGCAAGTGATTAGATATTCATCAGCCATTGTTTACTCCCAATAGGTTTCATTAGCAATCAGATTGTCAACATCAATATAGCAAAGTGCATCAAAGATCAGCTCTGCTCCGCATTTAGTGCATTTAAGTACAGCCCAGGGGCCTCCATCTACAATTTCAAAGAAGAAATCCTCGTCAATCTCGCCGTTATGCCCGCAACATCCGCAAGTAATCATATCCTTTTCCTTTCTACGATACATATAGTATATCATAGAAAAAGAGGACCGTCAATGACAATCCTCACTCTAGCCATTCACAAGTTTCCGCATCTATAAAATCATAATATAGACAGGTTACTGGTGGTTCGTCTTCTTTAGTCCAGGTACAGAATTGATGCTGATGACCATGATACCAATGCTTAAAATTCTTTGACAATCTAATGTTTTCCAAGAATTTGATTTCATCTGTTTCTTTCCACCTGTCTTTGCGGTAATTGTATCCGCTGGTTAAATATCCAGAAGGTGATTGATGGGTGAAGATGTAGTCAAAGTTTTGAAAAAGCCAAGGGTCAGGATAGTTCCTAGTCAATACTGCATTCGCATATGCGACATTAATGCCTTCGTTAGGCCACCAAGATTTTCCTATAACTCTATGCCACTCTCTCCTAGATCTTGCGGCCTTGATCTTTATTTTTTCGTGCGGATAGTATAGATTATACGCATCGGTAGATTCTGCACCACCGATACAAAGACACTTTTTGCCGCAAACATCTAGAATAGCCGTTGATGTTACTAGAAAAACATTATCATATGTTACACCATCAATGGTCGCAATTCGTAAGTCTCCATCCAAGAGATGGATTGAAGCATTGCCAGTGGTCGCGGGACATGACTCCCACCAAGGTTCATTGTCATGATTGCCCCTGATAAAAAGGCAGGTAAAAGGCTTTGTAGTTAGCCAATTTAGAACGTATGCGGCTTCCTTTTCATATCCAGGCCACATAATACCAATATCGCCGCAAACCACAACTACATCTGTATTATCCAGTTGCCGCAACTCAGGATGCTGACGGAAAGAAAATCTATCCATCACATTGCTGTGACAGTCGCCAGTAACGTATATCTTGTTCATCACTTATCCCATTCATCATCTTCGAAGCCGCTACCCCAATCGCCCGCAAGTTCCGCATAGTCATAAAAGCTCCAAGTGGTGACTCGCTTCTCAGCACCAAGATGATATTCAATCTTAATACCATCAAGCCCCGCAGGCTCGAAGATAACTCGCTTGTGCGGTTCACCCTTAGTACAATACTCGATAGATTTGGTTTGCGGGTCGCAATGCATAATGTAGTTGTTAATCAGATTAACAAAATCATAGCGTTCAAGATAATTAGAGTTTGCATTCTCGTCAAAAACATCAGAGGTCATCATGCCAACAGCAGTCAGATGCGGGATTCGCCGCACATCATCAACGCTGACCTTCCGCACAACAGAAGTCTTAATCATTACGTTTTCCTTTCTCTTGGATTGTATATCCATTATATCATGGATAATTCTGTTTGTCCACTAAAATCTTCTATAGACAAGCAGTTATTTATATTGTATAATATTATCCAAGAGTAGTCAAGAAAGGGAAGTTATGAAAGAATTAATTGGAATTGTGTGCGGGACATGGGTAATTTTGTTGGCTTGGTATATACTTTATTGTTTTATGTTTTAGATGTAGACTTGACAAACCTGGCCGCATATAGTATAATATTAGTATAGAGAAAGGAGACATGATGGCTGAGATCAGGAAGTATTTTGAAGATGACACTCTTGCCAATGATTGGTTTGAAAAGGTTATGCACAGACTTGCTTGGATAATGTTTGATAATCAGAATGATTGGATTTACATGTCTGGTGAACTGGGCAAGGGCCGCAATCCAATGATTAAGGGCGAGGAAGAGTTCAATCTTGCTTTCAATATTGCTTGGGCAGATGCTATTGGTTGGCTCAAGGGTTTTGCATATGATGAACTTCTTCGTCTGTATATAGAAGATGATATTGATTTGCCGCGGTATATGGCAGATGAATATAATGAAGTGATGGGATATGAACCTGGTGATGATGGATACGTGGAAGGTGTAGACGAGTAGTGTGGATTGATATTGGTTGGTTCTTCTTAGCCTTGCTATGGGCAGGATTTACTGCCCTGTGGGGCTGGATGATTTATATTTTCTGTACTGGTGCAACAGATGTTGGTTTAGCTGGGCTAATCGGTATGTGTTTGGTTAGTGTGCTGATTGCGGTATATCACTTTGCAGGCTCTTTTGGAGTAGACTATGACGATGAAGACTAAAGTTGTTATTGATGATTTGCGGAGGTTGGTCTATAAATATGTGCGGGACTATGAAATCAAAGATTTGATGGAAGAATATTTGGAAGAAATAGAAGATGCAGTTACCCCTTCGCCGCAAATCGAGGTTGAACTAGAAAACATCTTAGATGTTTGTGCCTTTAGTGATGCGAACTATGGTCGTGTATTGGCTAGTGTGAATACTATTAGGAAGGAATTGTATGGAGACTAAATCACCTTGGAATGAATATGGTGTGGCTAAAATCCAAGAGCTAGAGAATGAGTTGACTAGGCTGACAACTATTGTAAATGAACAGCAGACTACTATTAACAAGATGGCGGAGATTCTTGGCAAGTTTACTAAGATTTTCAGTAATCTCGCTGGAGCGGTGGAAGGGGATGACCGCAAGTGATTGAGTTTAAAATCAAAAAAGAAGCAGACAATGCTTTAGGTGCGGTTGCAGTTGTTCTTTTATGTATTCTTGCTATCGTAGTTAATTTTGCAATTGGCTTTGGTATTTGTGCGGGATGTACTTATCTTGCGTGTATGCTCTTTGGATTTAATTGGTCTATTGAATTTGCCGCAGGTTGTTTCTTTATCATGGTAATGATTTGGTGGTTTGTGACCAGTGGCCGCAGTTAGTATTGTATTAACGGTATATTGTTTTGGTTGTGCGGCTATTGCAACTATTTTGTTGGTATTTGTGGTTAGATATTTGCGGGAAAATGCTATCCAAGAGACAGAAAAAAGTTGGTTAGAGTTTGCTGATAAGTTTGTGTACGCGGCCATTGTGTTTATTTGGCTAGTGGTTGGGTATAATATATTGTGTTGTTTGTAGGTGCGGGAATTCGTTCGTGTGGATCTGCATGGATGAATTTGCCGCACCTTTCTTTATATTCTTTATTCTTTCTCTTGGATACGCCTTGACGAGCACGTAAGTGCGAGGAATGGCGTGGGGTAACGGAGCGTAGCGGAGTTACCCAAACACTAAATAAAATACCAAATCGTGACAAAATTATGGACATAATTAAATAATTGTGGTATAATAGTTTTTATAATATATAGAAGGAGGTATGATGAAAGAAAAACTAGATAGGCGAGTTGTATTTTCAGCGTCTGCTTCGCAATATAGTATGTGGCAAGATTCTTTGCAACAAACGACGTATAAAAATATGTCTGATTTTATTCGTTCTGTAATGGATATGGTTTGTGAGTGTATTCGCGCAAATGATACTATGGAAGTATTAATTATTCCCTATGAAATTGATGGGGATGATACTATTGATTTATCTAAAGTGTCACAGTTTGATAGCGTCGAAAACTAAAGTGTCACGAAAAGGTAGAAGCGAATAGACAATTTGTCACGATTTGATAGAAGCGAATGATAGAAATGTCACGATTTGATAGCGTCCAAATCAAAGTGTCACAGTTTGATAGGGTCCAAATTCTAAAATGTGGAGAAAAAGTTCATTTTATATAGAATTTTGCTGTGAAGGACATACGCTGTCACGATTTGATAGCCCTGAATGTCACGATTTGATAGCGTCGAATGTCACGAAAAAGTAGAAACCCCTTATATCATTATATATATCATATAATAGTTCAAGCAAGCCAACTTCGTTGGCGATTACTACTTTTGTGTTAGGAGGTGTAAATGGCAAACAAAACTAGGCTACCTCTAAATTTTAAGGAAATAAAAGAAAAGAAGTTAAAGGCTGGAGTTGTTTACGCTTTAAGAACATATTCATTTTATGACAAGGAAAAAGAGCAAAGAAAAATCTTAAAAACAGATGCATCTGGTAGACAATTAGAAAAAGTGTTGGAAGATGGTAATAGAAATAATATCTCAAAAACAATTAAACAATTAAAAGAGGATAATGTGTTAATTGAACAGGGAAAGTATTATATAATCAGTGAATTACCAAAAGAAATGAGTTATCGTGATGTATCTACTGATTTTATGAAACAACTTTTACAAAAGAGAAATTCGTCTTATATTATGGTATATTTGTGGCTTCACCGTAGATATTATACACGTATACAAAAACAGCAAGAACCTTTATTCTCTATTGGAGATATATTGAGGCAAGTATTCCAGGTATACAGTCGCAGTCAAAATTCATATAATAGAGTCACTTCTATCTTGGCAGAAATGGTTAATGACGGAATCCTTGCTTTTGGAACAGTTAGAATCGGCCGCACGTTCTTAAAGAAAATTTATGGATTATCAGAGTGTTTTGCTTCGGAAGAAATCTTAAAAATGATTATCAAGAATCAAACAAAGAATATTGATGATGATTATATAGATACAGATTCTGAAGAATTTAATGATGTTAAGATAGACGAAGAATATCCTGTAATTACAGCTCCTGTTGTATTTCATCTGTTGGGAAGAAGTAAAGATTATACTTATGATGAAATAAAAGACGAGTTGTTTATGCGGGATAGGGATTGGGTAGAAAAAAACTTTTATGCTTTACCAGAGAATAGAGAGTTAATCTATACTTCTGGACTTGATGAAGAATTCCCGCAATATTTTGGATTTTAACTTGACTTTTAGAAAATTTTGTTATATAATAAGTTTATATAAACTTTACTAATTATGGAGGTTTAGTATATTTTACAAAGGGGGATCACGTGGTTCACGTTTTAAGACTGCTAGGGTGTTGTTTCCTTAGCATGTTGTTTGTGTTGGAATTGTTTGCATGGTTGTGTGGATTTGGAATTAATCTACCTTTGTTTATTACTTGCACTATCGCAATGGTAGTGTTGATTGCATATACGGTTTATGATATTTTAAGTATTGTTGATGATAACAAAGAACTGATGTTTTTGCGACGAAGAAATAGACAGTTGGAACGTCAGTTGAATTATTGGTGAAAGGAAAACAAAAGTGGCTGTAAATAAAACAGAAAAGATTAGCATTACAGTCACTCCCCAACAGAAGGAAAGATGGGAGAAGTGGGCTGATAAAAAAGAAATGCCCCTTGCTTCGTTTGTAAGATACTGTACAAATGCTCATATTGAAGCAATGGAGCGTTATATAAAGAGGTATAAGAGTGAAGATGTGTAAAATGTGTGGATGATACAGCGGGGCTGTACGATCATAACACATCCCCACACAAGCCGTCAAGGTAAATTTACACGATTCAAATTTTATGGTTGCGGAGCCTATGTCCGCATTTTTCATTTTCAAATTTGATTTTCAATTTTAACAATCCCCGCAAGGAACGTCCGCAATTTTCATTTTCAAACTGTGCGGAATTTCATTTTCAATTTTAATTTTATCACATTTGCCGCACATTGTCAACCTTTATTCCTTCTCTTGGAAATTGGCGTATAAAGATTGTTGTTGACCAATAAAGTTTTTCTGTGCTATAATAAGTATATCGAAAGGGGAAAGAAGAAGGAGATACCCCAGAAGGGTAAAAGAAAAATCCTCCTTGACAACCAGAACCCCTTCTGATATAATATAAGTACAGAAAGGGAGAGGAACTCCCAAGGGAAGCCAAGAGAAAGGAAAAGACAATGGCTGAGACTAAGGCAACCCGCAAGGAACTGTTCGAGCTGGCTAAGACTGCGGTTGAGGGTGAGATCACTCTGACTGATGCACAGGCTGAGGCCCTGGTGGAGATGTTTGACAAGTACATCGCCCAGCTGTCCAAGCCCCGCAAGAAGACTGAGAACAAGGAGGCTGCGGAGTTCCGTGCTTCTGTGGCTACTTGGCTGTCTGAGCACGAGGGTGCTTACACCAACGCTGAGCTGACTGAGGCGATGGGTGTTTCTGCCCAGAAGATGTCTTCGGCTCTGCGTTATCTGGTGGCGAATGATGTGGTCATCCGCATCGAGGGCGAGGGTAAGAAGGACAAGCCGACCTTCACTATCGCCTAAGTAGAACAGACGTGCTACCAGGAGTAGGGTAGGCGGGAGAGCCTGGTCAACCTCCCGCACAGGTGTTAGTAATCCAAACGAAGTAGGGCGAAGCCCAAAAGAAGGAAAGTAATGAAGTATACATTTGCGGACAAAGATGGAAAACAGCGAACTGTTAACATCCCTGATGATGACATTAAGCGGGCAAAGTCCGCATATGGACTGTCAAACAAAGAAGCAATTGATATGTGGCTGGGGGACGAAGGTTATCTATCTAACCCAGTAGTCGAAGAGCTTAACGCCAAGGCTAAAGCCAATGGTGTAAAGGGTGGAAGTAAGAAGAGGACGGTCCGCCGCAAGGAAGACCCCATCAAGCGACAGTTGATTGCTACTCTGTTCGATAGTCTAAAAATTTGGGATGGTATTTATAATGCGGAAATCCGCAATCCAGAACGTATCATTTCTTTCTCTCTTGGACATGATACGTATGAGATCACACTAAGCAAGAAAAGAAAATAACGGAAATCCCTCCAATAGATTGGTTTCCTTTCGTGTTGTTTCCTTCCTGACGTGTTTGTGTTGTTGGAGTGGATGTTTTCCTTTCTCGTAGGGCTGGCGTATGCTGGCCCTACTTTTTTAGTGCGGATTATTCTCAGTTCAGTATAATTGCGGCGTATGCGGGACAAATTAAGTTGCGGGATTCAGGACGATGGAAGTTGGGCGTATAGAAGCCAGTTCGATGGAAAATCGGCGTATAGGCGCCACGTCAACGTCACGGCCATGTTTGTTCACTTTGGTTAACTTTTTCAGCATAGAGTCCTCGTGAACCTGCTCAAGTTGGCAACTCGGGGATGGCCTTGCTTGCCCTTGCAGATACTACTATAAGGGATGCGGGCGGGATTGTAAATAGTTGTGGAGGAATCTCCACAAAACTTTTTTGGGGTATTCTAAGCCCGCGAGAAGCCCGCTTTTTGTTCTCTAGTATCCTAGTACTCGAAAACAATAAACGCCCGTCCTGCGGCGTCTCATGGCGTCCTGCGGGCATTTTAGCGTGCGGGATAGCGTGGAGATCTTGCCGCAAAAAGTTAGAATAGGCTAACTTGCAGATAAAAAAAAGGGGGATGGACTTTCGCCCATCCCCTAGAGGTTAGATTACACGGTAGAGTGTGCGCTGCTTGCCGTCGGCGTTCTTGACCGTCCCGCACGTCTCCACCAAACCCAGACGCGCAGCGGTTCGCATGCAACCGTTCGCACCGGAAAGCGAGAACAGCCCCGGAACGTGCTCGGCGATCCATTCACCCGTGACCGCTTCGCCATGCTGCCGCATCAGTTCAACGGCGGTTTGGGCGCGCTTTTCGTTCTCCAAAGTCTCCTTGCTCTTTGCGCGCGGAGCGTTCTTTGCGTTCTCCGCTCGTTTGTCCGCGGCGGTTGCCATCGCGTCAACCTTTGCGATCAAGTCCTGATCGGTGCATCCGTTGTCGCGCAGGAACGTAACGATCATGTGCAGCGCTTCGCGATTCGTGTACTTGGTCTTTGCCATAGTAGGCCCCTTTCGTTATAGGTTTCTCAAGATACTTGCGGGGCACCTGGGCGGTTCCTCCTTCCGACTTGCCTTGCCCCTCCTGACAACAAGTATATTACGCCCATGCGGGCGGGCTGTCAACAACTTTTTGCGGGATGGATTATTCTATTTTAAGAATAATATTATTCTTTTTTGAGGATAGTAGCGGCTAGTCTTTCCCCGAACTTGCCCAGGTTGACGCTCGGGGTATTGCCTTGCCCGTCCCTGTACTAGTAATAATACACGATAGCCCGCCGCACGTCAAGAACTTTTTTTTGACGAATTCTAAAGCGATTCTAGGCCATGTTTTCATGCGGGATGGGTTAGGACGCATAAAGAACTAAAATAGGGCGTGAGGACGGCTCACATTGTCCCGCAGACGTGTTTTGGTGTGCGTGATAGCATAGGCCGCACGTCCCTACTTTTTTGTTCTCTCTTGGATAAAAAAAGAGCCCACATTAGTGGGCTCAATCACTGTTTAGTTAAAGCGCTTCGGCATCTTTTGTTTACGCTTGAGGCACGCAAGCAGAATCGTTAACTCGTCTTGCGCATCAGATAGTGCGGTGTGTTCCTCGGCGTAGTCATGATCGCCCGTCACATATTGATAGACAGCTTCGGCGGTGACGCGCGGCCTACCCGTTTTTGTGAGCAGTTCGCGCCCCTCGCACCATGCGCGGTACTTTTTAGTTGCGCAAATAGTAGACTGCGCGTAGCGCATAATATCGCGCCACTTCACGCCGTAGGGCAACGCCCACTGTACGAAACCGTTGGACGCTTGCGAAACGCTAGAATTGAGCGCGTCCGCATCAAAACGGGCGTTATATGCCCAAACGTCTTTCACGTCATAGGTGCGGAGATCGTCGCGTAGCGTCTTGAGCGCGTCCCGCATCGTCATAAGTTTGCAGCCGTTGGCGAGTTCGCGATAATACTGCGGCAACTTGTCGGCATAGTAGGCGGAACGCATAAGCGCCGCATCATTGAACGTATCAGCGATGATGATTCGGTTCTGATAGTAAACCGCGCCCGTGGCATCTGCGACAACGTAACCCAGATCGTAGACGCTAGCGCCCACGCCAAACCGCGCGGCGCTTTCCTTACCTGTGTTAGTGGCTTCCGTGTCAAGAACGATGAACTTTCGCATTGTCGGTTTTCCTTCCGTGTCGTTGTTTTCCCGATGCAATAAAGACTATCACTAAATAGGGCGTGGGCATTTTAGAATAATTAAAATCATAGAATCTTCATTATTTAAAAAAACGCTTTTTTAGTGTTACAATTTATTATTTTCGTAACACTTTTTTTGTTTAATAGATAATTGTATCACGTGCGGGGATAGGCTGTCAAATTGAGAATTTTTGCATAATTTAAGGCATTTTATGCAAAACCTGGCCCAGGAGTAGGCAAAAACACGCGTTTGACTAGGCAAAACATAACTTTTTGCGTTTGTCAAGCACTTTTTTGATTCATTTTAATGAATATTGATACATTTTTTAAGGTTTAGTGCACAAAAACAACACATTTTAATCAGAAAAATAACATTGTGGAGATTGTGTGGATTTACTTGACAGCGAGTTTTCGCTAGTGTAAACTTTAGTTACAATGGGAGAGTATTATTAAAATAAGTTAGCCAAGGTTAACTTTTGGGAATTGTGAATTTTCTGTGGAGGAAAAAATTTTACAAAAAAATGCTTGACAACGCTGTTCACATGTGTTAAAATTTTTCGCCCAACCTCGGGGTGAACGTTTGTTCGCTTTTTGCAATTGTGTTATTTTTGTGCGGGCGAACGTTTGTTCGATATTATCTGATCAGGATACAATCTGACAGGCCACCAGAGCCAACGTGAGCGAGTTAGCCTAAGGTAACTCTGGCCGCATTTTTAGGTCAAAACTTTTTGTTGACTTTTGGAAAAATACCCCTGAGAGGCCATGAGAGCCGTTCTGCGGTGGGGTTTGCGTTTTGCCCTTATTTTAAATCGGGCGTTAGATCGGCTTAGAATGTTAGCCCAGGGTAACACTTGCGCAAAAAGTGAGCGGGGAATTGTCCCCGCTTTTGTTAGGCTTCCAGCCCTCGCAAGTACCCGTTTCTAATTGAACGGGCGATGATAAAGCCTGCTTCCGATTCGGCTTTAATGCGAGCAGCCGCGCAGTCATTCCAAAAGTAGATTGTGAGGTCGCGCAGCGTCCTAGCGTCCACGTCCAGTCCATAGCAAACGTCCGCCATGACGTTAGCGCACTGTTCATACTTCGGGGTAAACGTCGCGTTGATCATTTTTCGTCCTTCCGTTAGATTCCTACCTGATAGGTTAATTGTACCATGATAGCGGGGGAATGCGCAAGTAGAAAAATAAACCCCGCCGTAGCAGGGTTCATTGTTTAGAACTGTCCGTTAAACGGTTTCCAGCTGATTTTGTAAAACCCATCACTGGCTTTCTCGTTTGTCGGATGCCCGATGAAGCACTCATGCCCGTTATTGTAGGCATCTCGCAAGTCTCGCTCGCAAAACTCACGGGGACGATCAAACGTGCTCCACGTGTGGTTCCAAATGCCCTCGTGATTCATAGCCCTGTAATACGTGGTCGTCATTGCAGTACCTTCCCTGGTAGGTTCCCCAACCCGCACCTTGCGGAAGGGGGTCAGCCTCGGTGGGGTTTCCTCTCCCCTGCTGACAATAGTATTATAGCACGTTGCGGGATTCGGGCGCAACCCAAAAATAGAAAAAGTTTTTGCGATTTTTCTCTTGACAACGGCTTTCGCGTCGTGTAAAATTTCTGCCCGACCTCGGCTCTGCTCCTAGCGTAGCACCTGCGGTTTTGTAATAGTTGGGCGCGCGAGCGGACGAAACCCACGCGCCCAGGACAGTTACCACCAGATATGAATAATGCTTCCCAACTCATCCCAATCGTAAGATAGGCGATAGCCCAGCTCTTTTTTCATTTTCAGTTTGTACTCCTTGCGAACGTCTCTAGGAACAAAACGCCGGATAATAACGGCGGTAGAATATTCCCCATTCTCTACCGCTTGCCAAATAGCGTCGTGCGTTTCGTCTAGTAGTTCTTCCAACGTTGCATCTTTGGGGCGATGATCTTCAGTTAGCATTCTAGCCTCTTCCGCAAACAACATTTTAGCTCACCTCAATAATAGCCACTCTGTAACCGCTCACAATAAGCGCTAGCGCATAGAGTTGCGCAGCAATGCGCAGTTGAAATAGTTTAGTGTGTGCAAACCCGTTCAAGCAGATAGCGGAGACAGCGAACATTTTAGAAACCTCCCTGATCTTAGAGTGCAATATCTACGATACTGCCCACGATAGGCAACAGTGCGCAGAATGCGCCCAGCGCTACGCGTTCCCACGTAGGCATGTAGAGCATTCTTTCGTCGGCGGTGAGGTCGTTACGCTTCATGGTACTACTCCGTTCTTTCGTCCTTCCGATAGGTACTATTCTAGCCGTTTTGTCTCTGCGTTGCAAGTAGTAAAATGCAATAGAATTACTTAATTTTACCCCTTGCGCGAAACCTGGAAACGAGTATAATAATAGGTGTAAGGAGGTGATCGAGTTGGACGAATTAAGCGACATACCAGGGACCGAGGGTCAATCCTCCACAGGCCAGGTTTCCTGTCGGACGGGGTTCCAGAAGTGTAGCATAGACGAGGGTGCCTGTCAAGCGGTGGGGCGGGGTTGTGGGATAATTGTGGAGAAATTGTGGAGAATGGTTTTCCCCGAGCACATTCCCCGCCAAAGTCAATTTTCCAAAAATATTATGATAAAGCCACTACATTACTAGCCATCACTCTTTTACCATCTCTAAAATAAACCATCTTGGGAGTTACACTAACTACATACTTCTTCTCCCCATTATACTCTACGCAAGTGTCTGGCCGCACAACCTTACCATTTTTATCCTTCGGCTCCGCTACCTTACCTTTGCCCGCACTCTTCCCACCTTTATCCACTCTCTTGGATTGCACTTCTGGGATTTTGTAAGAATAGGAGTCCCTACTAGGAGTAGTATTTTCAAACAGGTCATATGTACTTCTAACCATATATTGAAAACTTCTATTGCGCATATGCGTACAAAAACTACTTGCAAATCCCATCTTTAATGTCCTCCAAGGTTGAAAAAATAAGCATTCCAAAGAAAGTGATTAGATAAATAAACCAAATTAAATAAAATTGCTCGACAGGGACAGTCAATCCAAAGACTAGACTTGCCACTATTCCGCAGATTATTGCAATAATATAATTCATTCCTTCCTCCTTTCGATAAATATATTATACCATATATCATTTTATTTATCAAGAAAACATTTCATGGATAGATTTTGGGCAAGAAAGTGTAATTTACTTAAAAGAATTTTAAAATATTTTAAGAAAAGGTATTGACTAGGTGATTACACAGGTGCTATAATCTAAGAATAATGTAATTTACTTTATAGAAAGGTAAAAATATTGAAACTTGATTATAGTTTAAAAACTCCAGAAGAACGCATTGCATATGTAAATAATCTTCTAGCGAATACACCTGCGGAACAACTTAGACCACAATACCTCACTTACATGAGTGATTATATTCTATTCGTAGCAGATAAAAATCAAACCAAGAAGGAATACAAAGAAACCCATCCAATAGTAACAAAGAACAGAGAAGTTACTATTAATAAGCGTCAAGTGTCCTTTGAAGAAATTATCTCCACTCTAGAAAATGGAGAAGATGGTTTATATGCGCGAATCACGAATGATAAAAATCAAATCATGGATAGAAAAGAAAAAATCACTTCAGAAGATAAAGAAGAAATTCCTGGATTGCGGGAAAATTTAGAATTGATTGAAAAGCTAAAGAAGCAATTTGATGCGGCAACTGGTCAGAAACGATATTCGCTAAAGAAGCAAATCATTGAAACCTGGCAGCAAATCTACATTCTAAAAGCTTCAGCCAAGTCAAGCCCTGCATCAGGAAGAGTTTCCAATCAAATCAAAAATATGGCACATGTTTCTCTAGAAGAAAACATTTATCTAGATGAAAATGATATGCCGCACTCAGATGGTCTAATTACACTATTCAACCCTGCACATGTATCATTCCTTTTATGCTATTATTCCCAACTAAAACAGGAATGTGCGGAAGATTTAATGTCAGACATGCATTACTTGCTTTTGGATTTAGAGGACTTAGTATACAAGACTTTGCGGGACGAGCCAATTTTATTTGATTTAGTGATTTGGAAGATTGATGGCCGCACTAACGAAGAAATCCAAAAGCTAATGGAATCCCACTATGGAATTCAACATAACGAACAATATTTTTCAACACTGTGGCGCAAACGAATCCCTAAGATGCTTGCGGAACAAGCATCCAAGGATTGGCTAGTCTGGTATTTCACAAATGTTAAATATGGTGTATGGAAAAAGTGCGGGAGATGCGGGGAAGTGAAATTAGCACATCCACTATTCTTCTCTAAGAACACTTCTGATGATGGTTTTTACAGTATTTGTAAGGATTGCCGCAAAAAGAAGTAGGGAGGTGGCAAATGCCTACCTGGCAAGACAAAACATGTATTAAGTGCGGGAAAACGAAAAAGGAAACATCTTTCTTTAAAATGAAGTCTGGCGAGCGTTGCGATTGGTGTAAAGACTGTTTAACAATGCATATCGACAACCGCAAACCAGATACTTTTAAATGGATTCTTGAAATGTTTGATGTGCCTTACATTGAATCTGTATGGGTAGAACAAACAAATAAACAATATCAAAAAAATCCAGGTAAATTTGGTCCAGCATCAGTAATTGGTCAGTATATCCGCACTATGAATATGGCACAGTATGCGGACTATCACTATAGCGATAGCGATCAAATTAACAATAGAGAACGATTGGCCGCACAAGGCATCCAACAAGCTAAAGATATTGATCCAAACTATGAAGAGAATTTGCGGAAAAAGTATGAAGCTGGGGAAATCACTAAGGCCGCATACGAAACCTTGTCTTTTGGAAATGCTGGCCCGCACTTAAACGATGATATTCCAGACCATACATACACCTATGAAGATGAAAATGGCGAGGAAACTTTAAAAGTAGATGTTCCAGAGTTCCGCAAAGACATTCAAACAGATTATGAAAATAAAATTGTAGATGAATTAACAGATGCGGATATGCAATATCTACTTGTAAAATGGGGAATTACATATACTCCAACAGAGTGGGTAAAACTAGAGAATACCTATCAAAAGTATGCGGCAGAGTATGAATTGAACGTTGACCGTGAAGAATCTTTGATTCAAATCTGCAAAGTCCATTTAAAGATGGACAAGGCATTAGATGTAGAAGATTATCAAGGATACCAGAAACTTGCTACAGTATATGAACAGCTTCGCAAGTCTGCTAAATTTACTGAAGCTCAGAACAAAGAAGAGCAAACTAGAGATATTGACTCTATTGGAGAGTTAGTAGCGTTTGTTGAACGCGAAGGCGGAGCAATTCCAGAATATGATGACCCAATCGAATATCCGCAAGACAAAGTTGATTTTACAATTAAAGATATGAAAAACTATGTAAATCGACTTGTTAAAGAAGAACTTGGCCTTGGCGATTTGATTGAATCTTATATTGAAAATCTAAAGAAGAAGAAAGATAATTCTGTAGAAGAAATTATGAATTCTTCATTTGATAGTGCGCAAGAAGCAGTAACAGAAGAAGAAGCTAAATCATTCCAAGATTTCTTAATGGAAGAAATTGAGAATGAAAGTTTTAGACTTGCGGAAGGTGATTTTCTATGAGTTTAAAAAACTTAATGAAAACCACTACGCAGATGCCTAAGACTAGAAAAGTAGAAATTGATAAGAATAAGGTTAGAAGTAATCTAGAGCAATATCAAAAAATCATTGCCTATTGGAGAAAGTATCCTGACAAGTTTATTGATTATCTTTGCAGTTTAAATCCAGAGAATAGTTTTAAATTCTATTTCTTTCAAAGAATGTATTTGCGGATAGTCATGCGTTATAAAACAGTATATGCGGTCTTTAGTCGTGGTTTTTCTAAGTCGTTCCTTGCCGTCATGTCATTAATGATTAAGGCTGTTCTTTATCCAAGAGCAAAACTAGCGACTGTCGCTGATGGAAAGGGGCAGTCCGCGCAAATCCTGTCCTCTAAAATGCAAGAAATTTGTCAATTGATTCCTGCACTAGCTAATGAAATTATGTGGGATACTAGAGGTAAGATTTCACAGACTTCTCAAACGAAAGACAGTGTTATCTTCTCTTTTAAGAACAACTCTATTATCCAAAATGTTGCTATGACAGAAACTACTCGTGGCAGTCGTTTCCAAGGACTCTTGGTAGAGGAATGCGCGAAGATTGACCAAGATAAATTAACTGAAATTATTATGCCAACACTTGTTATTAGCCGTCAAGTCAATGGTGAAGTTGATCCCAACGAAGTATTGAATCAAAGTGCGGTTTTTGTTACTTCTGCGGGATATAAAGATACGTATTCATATGACAAGTTAATTCAAACGTTATGTGAAATGGTTGGTGACCCAAAAAATGCATTTATTCTC
>ULVT01096805.1_pt1 | contig 41783 bp, 20 predicted proteins | sample 1959701 | NCBI WGS metagenome assembly ULVT01 (sample SAMEA4835793, study PRJEB28245) | human gut metagenome | biome: gut microbiome; material: fecal sample | place: Denmark | collected 2008
CGTTTAACTCCATAAGCTATGAATTTGGAGACAAAGATAACTATTTATAAATTTACCCCTCAGGTTTTTACATTGACCCCTTTTATACTCATTCAACATCCTGGGTCAACGTAACAACCTGAGGGGATTCATGGCTTATGCATAAATTTTAGCAAGTCTGAACAAAAAGAAAGTTCCCCCAGCGAAAAAGAAAGGGCATATTGCGTCATTTTATTTGGCTTGCTTATAAATGGAAAGAGGAGCGATACAACATCGTGTACTGCTCCTCCTTACCAATATATGAAAAAACAAATCCCGACTATTTCACATAACGGACGGTACTCCCAGTCCTGCTTTTAACATCGGCTTGTTGTCCTTCTAATAGTATTTTACGGCAGGAGCTGCCGCTCCTTTATATTGTTTATTGACATAAACACGTATCCAATCTATGTACATACAAGGCATGGCGCTGTTGTCCCACAGTTCAGGTTTCACAGCTCCGGCCCATGCTTTGGGATTGGTTGAGATACCGGTACTAAAAATCATAAAGAAACCTTTAGGATCACTCCACGGCCAATCGGTATTACCATTTTCCCCTCGTTTGTGCTCAAAATAAGTAGCTCCATTTACCCCACCTACTATACGGTCGGGATACCATTCCAACCAATAGATATTCCATTTTGACATATCTCTGATTTCAATAGACGAGGTAACACTTCCTGCCCCCCCAATGACACCGGCATAATGATTTTCCGAGTGCAGAGTGAAATGAGCACGGTTGTTCAATTTCCTTTTAGGGTTCTCCAAAAGATCTATCTCACCATTGGCAGGCCAAGGAAGATTATTATTGCCCATAAACCACAACGCATCGTTGAACCCCTCATAGGCATTACGTTTGAATCGCACCTCAATGCGCATATTTTCTGTAAAATTACACCACTCCTCACTACTTCCGGGCAGAGCAGTCCGATAACATCCATGTGAGAATTTCACACGCTTACCGAAACGGTTATCCACCGAATCGGCTTCTTCTATGCTACGAATCTGCAATACACCATTCTTCACTTCCGAACAACGGCTGTTATCTACCCGGGCATCACGACTCATATGCTTGCCTCGATGTTCGATGAATCCCAACGGCAGTCCATTACGGGTATCCCGCTCCAGAAACTCATGTGCAGTGAAAAAACTCCATCCATCCACCGACGGATGCGCATCCCCAACTTTTAAAGGAAGCGGTGCACCGGGAACGGGATAGACTGCAGATTCATCATCTTTAGCAGGTAAAGCAACAGCGAATATTCCTATTTCAGCAATCGACGTGCATGGTTTCCCACTTATTTCAGCAAGAGGAACCAGACGGAAGAAACGTCCTCTATAACTTTGTTCAAAGTGTACGAAACAAGTCACAGGGTTATGCATAATGTTACTGAACTCCCCGGATGTGGCACATGTTTTCCAATGCGAGCCATCCATACTGACTTCAAAACGGTACTTATAGATAGTTCCTGCCAGATTATCGTCCTGCGCAGGGGTATAGCTGAATCCGGTGATTTCGGCATCGCGCCCCAAATCTACAGTGAATGTTTTGAGCCCTTCCGTACGCCATACTGTCTGTACATTTTTATCAAAAGCCTTCCGCATAGTCTCATCCGTACCGGAAAGACGCCATTGGCTTACCGGCACATTGCCCAACTGCACTTTAGCGCTATTGTCTGTCAGCGGACGGGCATAAAAAAGTCCCGTACGCAAAATGTGGGCTGCGTTACGCGCAGAGCGTATCGTCAGACGAATTTTCTCCGGTTGGCACTCTGTAAAACGCACCAAACGCTTGTAGCCCACAGTAGTACCTTCGGCGAGTGTCCGCCAATTCCCATCCCAATAGCCTTCCAATAAAAAACTTTCCACACGTTGGCCTTTGGTTATATCCTCCTGAATCATAAATGTGTTTACAAGAGCATCCTTCCGTACCATGTATTCTTTCGATGTACCTGACAGGGCTTCCCACCGTGTTCTCCCCCTCTTCAGATAATCTTTTTCAAAAGTATTTTTGAGGTAAGTAGAGAACTCTTTTAACCTGCGGCAATCATTTTCATGGATAAGTCCCGACTTATCAGGTGGAATATTGAGCAATAACACCGAATTATATCCTACCGACTTGAAGTAGATATCTGCCAAATGCGCAAGCGATTTTACATGACTATCCTCCTTGGAATGGTAAAACCAGCCCGGACGGATAGATACATCCACCTCCGAAGGAAACCAAAAAAGCTCTTTTGCGCGTGCCACAATGTCCCGGCTTCCCAAATCTTTTGACTTGCCAAATACGCCCAGCTCCTTATTTTGTCCTATGGCACGGGAATAAATACCAGGAGTCAATACCGTAGCGCTCCATTCTGTCTTACGTCCGATGCCCTTCTCGTTGCCTACCCAACGAACGTCATCGCCCATGACAGCAGTAACCGCTTTGGGCTGTAAACGCCGGATTGTACGCTCAATAGCCTCCCAATCATAAATTTGCTTTTTGCCATTAGGCCCTTCCCCATTGGCTCCGTCGAACCACACTTCATGCACCTCTCCATAGTTGGTAAGCAACTCCGTAAGCTGCTCGATGAAGAACCGGTTATAAGCATCGCCTTGTCCGTAACATTCGGCATTGCGATCCCAGGGTGAAAGATATATACCGAACTTCAAGCCATATTTCTTGCAGGCATTGCGTAATTCGCGCACCACATCTCCCTTGCCATTCTTCCAGGGTGACGAGACAACAGAATGCCGGGTAGTCTTGGTAGGCCATAGACAAAAGCCATCATGATGCTTGGCAGTAATGACAGCCATCTTGAAACCTCCTTCTTTCAAGGCACGCACCCATTGCTCGCAGTCCAGTCCGGTGGGATTGAAAAGTGCAGGATCCTCCTTGCCGTCTCCCCATTCACGTCCTGTAAAAGTATTGATACCAAAATGTAAAAAAGCCGTTAGTTCCATCTGCTGCCACTCCAGTTGCTGTGGTGTGGGTACTAACCGGGATGCCATGTCTATTTTCTCCTCCACCGTAGCTTGTGGTGGAAATTCCAAATGCTTTTCGTAATATTCCTGTGCATTGGACTGTGTATAACAGCCCAACAACATCAAAATTGAAAAAAATGTCTTTTTCATGGTCATTCTTTTTCTATTCAATAATTAGCTCATCTATGCACACTTTCGTTTCTTGCTCCGGACGAACATGCGTTGGCGGATTCATACCAGCTCCATAGGCAACAATACGCACATAGCGAGACTCATCTTTTAAATCAAACTGTACATCCTCTGTAAACATACCCTGTCTGAATATTTCCGTCTCTGCAAAGGACTGTTCTTTTATTTTCCGGTATTGACGATCATCCGGCGATACCCAGACCTCTATCCTGCGTGGTTTGTGGATGCCCATGCCGTAACTGTTGTTGAATCCCATTATGAGTTTCTGCATACAGGTTTTCTTGCCTAAGTCAAGGGTGATGCAGATTGTATCGTTATTTTCCCATGACGCCCATTCAAAGTCAGAACTGCGACTGCTCCCTCTGACTCCGTTAACCAGCACATCCTTTGCCGGAGAGTCCGTATATACTGTACAAGCTGTCGCCTTATTCAAACCAACCGGCAACGTCAGCGTTTTCCCCATGCACTTTCCATTGTAAAAAGTTGCACATTTCAGCAAAGTGCTCTGTTTTACAATCAGAGGTTTTACATAGCGCGGAGAGTTGACCGTTGGTTCACTCCCGTCCAAAGTATAGGCTATCTCCACATCGGGACGAATACAATCCAGGGTGACTTGTAACTTGCCATCGCGAACCGTTACAGAGTGTTGAATATTATACATTGATTGGGCGAAATTCACTCCTTTGACGGCCAATCGTTCCGTAAAATGATCCAGTGCTTTCAGAAAGCGGCTCCAGTCTTTCTTTCCTGGTATAGTCCACCCTACTTCAGCCACAGCCGCCAACCGAGGGAACAACATATATTCCACATCACTGGTCCGGTTGCAGAACTCTGTCCACATAGAACCTTGCACACCCATCAACAGCGACTTTATCCCATCACTCCAAGTCGGTTCCACAGGTTCATAACTATAAATATCTTTCAATGTATTATTTCCAAAATAGGTATACGGTTCAAACCATTGGGGACCTTGATAACGGATAAGATACATGACACGAGCAGGAGTCATTACAAAGCGATGCCCTTGCCTGGCTGCTTTTAGCGCAGCCTCACCCATACCTCTCCAGCCGAATATAATAGCATCATCAGGTATCTGCGATTGGGTCAGTTCGTCCCATCCCATCACTTCACGCCCCTTGCTTTGTACATACTTGCTCATACGTCGCATAAAATATCCTTGCAAATCTTCCTCATCCGCCAGTTTTTCCTCTCTGATACGTTTCTGGCAAAGCGGGCATTGCTTCCAATGCGTTTTCCAAGCCTCATCACCCCCTAAATGAATATATCGGGAAGGAAAAAGCGCCATTACCTCATCAAGAACGTCTTGCAGGAAATGATAAACATTTTCATTCCCCGCACAATAAATAATGTCAGCATGATTACCCCCGAGTCCTGGCAACACACCAATGAATTTATCCACTACAGGACAAGCAAGCATCGGATAGGCTGCAAGAGCCGCATTGCTGTGTGCCGGCATATCTATTTCAGGTATAATTTCAATGCACCGTGAGGAAGCATATGCTACAATCTCGCGTATATCCGCCTGGGTATAGAATCCTTTTTCCACGGTAGGCTCACCTTGCCGTTGGTTGTGCCTCTCATGGAAAAGCAAGCCTTCCCGTTCTACGCGACGGGAGCCTACAGCCGTAAGCAAAGGATGCTTTTTTATCTCAATGCGCCAACCGTTATCATCAGTAAGATGCAAGTGCAATGTGTTTATCTTCAACAAAGATATACAATCTATCAGACGTAAAAGGTCTTCTTTAGGAATAAAATATCGGGCTACATCAATCATCACGCCTCTATACCCGAAACGGGGACTGTCATTGACAGTAGCAGCCGGTACGCTCCAGTCGACATTCATTGCACGCTCTCCTCCCTCCAGCTCTGAAGGCAGAAGTTGGCGCAAACTTTGAAAGGCATAGAACGCCCCTTCCTTACTCGATGTATACACGTTAATCCGCTTAGGAGTGATGACCAGACGATAAGCTTCTTTTTTTAAAGAACCGTCAAAACGAAGGCAGACATCACCGGCTTTCGCTGTTGTTTTCACTTGAGGAGTAAAGCCTGCAGGAATATTGAACAGCGAAGCGAACCGTTCTGCTACAGGTACCATAGCTGTATCCTCTACGGTGATTACCGTACTGGCTTTAAATATGAAATTACCCTTTTCAAGCGTAAAATTCTCCGGTGCAGGTACAATTTCTAATTTTTGCATCTTGCGCTCTTCGCCTCTGACATAAAGAATGCCTACACACAAAAAGAAGAAGGTCAAAATGAAGATATTTTTTTTCATTTCTATATTTATATGGTGAAAAATCAGTCTCTATCACATTTCGGCGAGAACCGCACCGGATCGTTATACTGCTCTTGCAGCTCCAGCATGGTCTCTTTCAAACTATCTACAACTGACGTATAGTCGCTGTTTCCGTATAAATTATGCATTTCTGTAGGATCCTCCTTCAGGTCATACAGCTCCCAAGTGTCAATATCATTGTAAAAATGAATAAGTTTGAAACGGTCTGTCCGTACTCCGTAATGACGTTTAACCATATGCTCTGCCGGATATTCATAAAAATGATAGTACAAAGCCTTGCGCCAATCCGTCGGATGCTCACCTCTCAACAGTGGCAGCAATGACACTCCGTGCATATCTTCGGGCACTGGAATGCCGGCAAGTTCCAGGAAGGTAGGAGCATAGTCGATGTTCTGTACCATCTCACGGATTTCTCCTTTTGCATTCAGCCCTTTGGGCAGATGCATAAGCAATGGTGTATGCATAGACTCCTCATACATGAAACGTTTGTCAAACCATCCATGCTCACCCATGTAGAATCCCTGATCAGAGGTATAAACCACCAATGTATTTTCCAGCAGACCTTTGTCTTCCAAATAGTCCAGGATTCTTCCGACATTGTCATCCAATGACTTAACCACCTTCATATAGTCTCTCATATACCGCTGATATTTCCATTCCGCAAGTTCCTTGCCTTTCAAGTTGAGCTTATAGAACTCTTCAGTAATAGGTGCGTAAAAATCTTCAAACTGCTTGCGCTCAAGCGAGTCCATACGGTTCAGCATACGTTCATATGTTTTTTTCAAACGTGACTCCTGACCGTCTTTTAGCATTTTCAAATCATATATAAGATCCATATCTTCGGCAATGCCCATTTCCTGAGAAGCAGCGGCAATACGTCCTTCGTAATCATCATGGAAATTTTCCGGCAATGGAAAGACTTTATCTTCGTAAAGTGAAAGATTTTTGATTTCCGGTAACCAGTTCCGGTGGATGGCTTTGTGGTGAATGAGCAGACAGAACGGCTTCTTCTTGTCCCGTGAGTTTTCCATCCAGTCAATACTCATATCTGTGATAAGATTCGTTATATATCCCTTCTTCCGGATAGTGTCGTTGTTCATGTTAATAAAATCCGGATTGTAGTAATCTCCCTGGCCGGGAACAATTTCCCAATAATCGAATCCAGTAGGAAGACTTTCCAAGTGCCACTTCCCGATAATTGCTGTCTGATAACCGTTTTCACGCAAGATTTTCGGGAAAGTCTGTTGAGTACCATCAAATACGCAAGTACTATTGTCGTAAAACTTATTACCGCAACTGTGTTTACCTGTCAGCATGCAGGCACGACTAGGCCCGCTAAGCGAATTGGCCACAAAACTATTGGCAAATCGCACTCCATCAGACGCAATACGGTCTAAATTGGGAGTATGAACATAACGACGATCATAGCAACTCATCATCTGTGCCGTATGGTCATCGGTCATGATATACACAATATTATACGGCTTATATTTCTGTTCCTGCTTTTGCTGGCAAGAAAAAAGTGAGGAAGATACGATAGTCACCCCTGCTACTGAAAAAAGTACATGTGTTGTTTTCATTTTATTAGGATTACAAATTATGGATTGCACACACTATATTATTAATTCCGTCTGCAAAAATGGCAAGCTCTTATATAGATTACAGCCCTATATTTACTATAAAAACTCCAATAATCGCTATTTCCATATTATTTTGATTAGTATGGATGAGTGCATTCCGGACTTAGCTTAATAAACAAAAGGAGGCACAGAGCGAACCGCTACTCTATGCCTCCAGCAAATATCTGCAAAACTGCTACTAAGGCAAAAACAGATTAATAACCAAAGTTATTGTCATCTACCGTAATACCTTCGTTATAATTGATTTCTGACAAAGGTATCGGTAATAGCAGATTCTTCTTCAAGAAGTCCTGAGTCAATGCTCCACCTTCCGCTTCGTTATAAAGACGATCCTGCTTATTATTTTTTGTTTCCTGATACGTTTCTACCGAGGCTCTCGTTATCTCATGATTATTGTGTTTTTCCAAGGCCTTTTTAAAGAGTTCCACACCTTTCAACCGTACCATTTCATACATATTGGGCTCACCAGCAAATTCAAAGATCCGTTCGTAATACAGATGCTCTCTCACTTCGTCCTGCGTCAAAGTCTTCGGCCAGTCAGCCGGCTGAGCAGAAGTCTTTGCAGATGATTGTCGGGCACGCGTCAGTACCTCATTAGCTAAATCAATAGCACGGTCTTTCTGCCCCAATTCATTATATACATCGGCCATCAAAAGCAACATTTCGGCATAACGGTACACAATCAGATTTTTATGGCTGCGTGTACCCGTAGCTTTCTTATCGAACATTTTTCCGAAATAGGGAGAAGCGTGTTCTTTGCCAGAAGCGGCATAATCTTTTTTTACACTTTCTCCAATACGGGCCAAACGTGTGGAATCTTTCAGGGCCTGACCTGTCAAAGGTACTTTTTTATCAGGGTTCATTGCCTCCGCCATCTTGGTATAGTCAGCAAATTTTGCTACAGAAGGATTCGAAGGGTCTTCCATGTCTGCATAAGGAAGTTCTGCTACAAAATCTTGCTGTAGCGGTTTGCCGCTTTCCATCACAGGTTTTCCGCCCTTCATCACATAGACACCTTTCACCTTATATGTGATGTACGGATAAGAGTAAGTAGAGTCGTTGGCACACGGTTGGTCGCCCTTTTGCGGTACATCATTAGCCTGATTATTCTTATGCTGGCGCCAGCTGGTAAGGAAATTTATTTCCAAACGGGGGTCACCGGGATAGGTAGCACGCATCCAGTCGTAAAGCGCTTTGGTTGTCTTGTACGTACCCCATGCGATACCACTGTTTGAGTGAGCCGGAGCAAAACGGTTACAAGCACGATTGAATACCAAAGTGGACTCTGCATTATAGTTCAATTGGAAGATTGATTCTTTGCTTCCATTTACATGGTCTACAAACAAGTCACCAAATTTCGGTTGAAGTTGATATTTTCCGTACACTTCATCAAACATGGCTTTGGCATTGTTCAGATTCGTTTGTTTATCAATGTCCAGGCAAGCCATTTTATGATACACTTTGCCCAAATAAGCCTTGGCTGCCAGACTTGTGGCATAGCCATCATTTTGTGTCTCCGGCAATACCAAAGCAGACTTGAAATCATCGATAATCAATCCGAACACCTGTTCTTTCGGCGTACGGGGCATAGCGATTCCATCGGAAGAAGAGGCTGAAGTTCTCATGGGAACGTCACCAAAATGGGAAACCAAGTTGTAATAGGCAACACCACGCAAGAAACGTGCTTCTGCCCCCAGCTTGTTTTTAATATCATCCGAGAGCTGACTCTTGTTCAAATAGTCAAGGAAAGCATTGACTTCAGCGATTACTTTATACATACCATTCCAAGCATACTCCACTTGTGTACTGGAAGTCAATACATTTAAACTGACATTAGGGTCTTCACCGGAATTACGGTTTGTCCAAGCAAAGCCAGAAGCGCTGATAGGCAATTCCTGCCATTGCTGACCATATCCGTTGGGAGCAGCCATATAGCCGTAGCATCCCAAGAGAGCTTGCCTGGCATTGGACTCACTGCTGAAAATCACCAAATTATTTTGGGAATAAAGGGGCTCTTCATCCAAACAACCGGTCAAAACAGCACTGCCGGTAAGCAGGAAAGAAAAAGCAATATATTTAAAATTCTTCATATTATTCAGTCATTTAAGTTGTTAGTGTAATGGAATTAAAAAGTAAGGTTCAAACCGAAGATGTAGGAACGCGGTGTAGGATAAGAGTTCATATCCACGCCCGGACGAAGTCCGTCGAAGGCAAAACTGTTCACTTCAGGGTCATAACCGCTGTAGTCGGTAAGGATGAAGGCATTCTTCACACTGGCAAATACTGACATGTTTTTCATTCCGATTTTGGAAATCAGGCTCTTGGGCAAAACATAGCTCAATGTAATGTCTGAACACCGGAAGTAACTTCCATCCTCTACATAACGGTCCATCACCATGTTCTGTACCTCAAAGTTAGCCGAGGGGAAGAGATTGCTGGGGTTTTCGGCAGTCCACATTCCCTGATAAGCTTCAGAAGTGATGTTGTTGGACTTCATACCCGGTGTGTTTATGTAACGGTTACCGGTGTTCAATATATCACGACCTTGTACTCCGTTGAAAGCAGCTTTCAGCGTCAGCGACTTCCAGGAAAGGCTGGTCTGGATACCATAAGTAAAGTCCGGATTGGGATTACCGATAATATCCTTATCCTTATCATCTACCACACCGTCTTCGTTTCTGTCGACAAACTTCACGTCACCGGCTTTCAATATCTGCCCCATGGCAGTCTTATAGTAACCTTCCGTTCCATCAGCCTTAGTATAACGGATGCCCTTACCTTCTACCACATCGTCAACCTGTACGATACCGTCAGTCACATAACCGTAGAACTGTCCCGGAGCTTCACCTGCCAGGAACACATGGCCTACACCGAAGTGGTCACCCAAAGAATTACCAAAGTAACCGACTCTTTCACCCAATGCACCAAATTGTCCAGGCAACATACCCAAATCACCGATTTTTCCCTTGTTGACACCAATATTTCCGCTTACATTCCATTTCCAGTCTTTATGGTCAATGATGCAGGCATTCAGTGAGAATTCCACACCTTTGTTTGTCAATGATCCTTGGTTATAATAGGTTGTAGAGAAACCTGCCGAACCCGGAAGATCCCGACTGATAAGCAAGTCTGTAGTTTTCTTATTATAAACATCTATAGTACCTGTCAAACGGGAATTCCAAAAGCCGAAGTCTACTCCCACGTTCCAGGAAGCTGTCTTTTCCCATTTTAAGCTATTGTTTGCCAAGTTAGTAATAGTAAGCGTATTCAAAGCATTGCCCAGTTTGTCGGCATAGATAATACTACCGCCACCATACATGGCAAAAGTAGAATACGGATCGATACTCTGGTTACCAGTGATACCATAGCTCAAACGAAGCTTCAATTGGCTCAGCCATTTCAAACTCTTCATGAATTCTTCCTGTTCCAAACGCCAGGCGATAGAAGCAGAGGGAAAATACCCCCAACGATTATTCTTGGCAAACTTGCTGGAACCATCGGCACGAATAGAGGCTGTTATCAAATATTTCTCAAAAAGATTGATATTCACGCGTCCCAAGTAAGAAAGTAACTGATAATCTTTCTGAATAGGTGTCTGATATTCACGAGAACCGGCCATGTGCATACCATTTTCGCGCATTTCCATTACAGAAAACTTGGTTCCGACCACATTTTTGTTCAAGAAATTGTAATCCTCGTAAGTCATACCGACTGTACCATCCAAATTACCCCAAGAACCCAACTTCGTATTATACATTACCAGATTCTCTACCGAGTAATTGCTCTTGTCAAGATTGGAAATGGCCAAGTAACCTTGGTTATTCATACCCTGATATAGCTCCAGGCCATACCAGCGTTTACGTTCATTGGTATTGATGTTACCACCGGTACGGAGATTATAACGCAAAAACTTGCTGATTTTCCATGTCAAGTCCAAGCTGGCATTGAAAGTTTTATCATCAGCCAGGTCTACATAATCATTTAACCAACTGAATACCGTTGTTTTAGCTTCTTGGTCGAAAGCAGGGTCGTCCTCCGGCATTTCATATGGAGCATAGTCCAAAGCCGTACGTGAAACGGCACCTGTAGAACCACCCAATGTATTACCACCGGCCATCATATCGTTCTGACGGAGAGAACCAGCCAAGGACAAACGCAGAGAAACAGCCTTGGACAAGTCGGCATTCAAGTTGGCACGCAAGTCACCCTGCTTCAGTCCTGTCTGCTTCACGGTTCCCTCAATATCCTTGAAATTAGCAGAGACGTAGTAGGTAGTCTTACCTGTACCACCATTTACAGATACGGAATAGTTCTGAGAAAAAGCGGTTTGATAAATTTCTTTCTGCCAGTTTCGTTCAGCCAGCACATGATAGGATTCTGGTTTATCAGGATCATAAGAACCTGTAGCATCACCGAATACATAACGTACTTCGTCACCAACCAGGTGGAACTGCCAGTTTTTCTCGTCCGCCTGACGCGAATTACGATACAAGGCATGCTCACGCAAACTCATCATACTCAACAGTTCAGAAGGCTCTGCAATGGTGAAGTTAGCCGAAGCATTTACTTTTGCCTTACCTTCCTTACCTTTCTTTGTAGTAATCAAAATGACACCATTAGCACCACGACTACCATAGATGGCGGTAGAAGAAGCATCCTTCAATATGGTAATATCTTCAATATCGGCCGGATTCAGCGAAGCCAAGGGGTCTTGTGCAATCTGAAAGTCACCCGAAATACCAGAAGAAGCAAATTCACCGGTAGAAGCCTGCGGGATATTATCAATTACATATAAAGGTTGGTTATCGCCACGCAAAGAACTGGCGCCACGGATCGTAATAGAGGAAGCAGCGCCCGGAGTAGCAGATGCTGTATTTACCACCAGACCGGCAACTTTACCATCAAGCAGATTGTCTATAGATGTCGCTTTCATTGCCTCATCACCATCCGGACGCATGGTAGTCAAAGCACCGGTCAAGTCACCCTTGCGAGCCGTACCGTAAGCCACGACGACAACTTCATCCAATTGCTGCAAGTCGTCTTTCAACGTTACATTAATATTAGTACGACCACCTACTTTTATTTCCTGCGTTGTATATCCAATAAAAGAGAATACCAATATAGAATTGGAATTTGGAACAGAAACAGTATAATTACCATTTACATCAGTTATGGTACCACTGGCAGCACCTTTTACATGTACGTTTACACCAGGCATCGTTTCACCATTACCATCGTACACAATACCTTTCACTTGAATGGCCTGAGCGAGAGCTGTGGTTACAGCTAACAGACATAGCACCATCACAAGCATCGCCTTTTGAAGTCTTTGTCTCATAGAATTAAATTTAAATAAATATTGTCGTTTCAACGCTGCAAAATTGCAAAACAATCCAAAAACCGAAGTACAAAAATCACTATTAATAGGTCTAAAAATCACTATATTTTCATTGATAGTATTTTTAAGGACTCCAGCTTCTGAAATAAAGTATTTATGCCCATTTCATCGGTATTACATTCATTTCCAACCAGGAAAAGTATTCATAAACTTCACTATACGAACAAGAAATCTATCGTTTATTCAAAATCAGACATCCATTCTGATAGGTTACACGATAGCTTTTCCCTTTTTGAGTCTTGAAAATCAGCACAGCGTCCCGATATCTCAATATGCAAGGTGTTCCCGCATAAGAAATAATATCAACCTGTCGCAGCTTTCCATCTTTCCAGCATACATCCAATGAAAAATTTCCACGGGCACAAAGTCCGGACACAGAACCGTCACTCCAAGCATCGGGCAAAGCTGGCAACAAGTGAATGAATCCCATGTGACTTTGCAGCAGCATTTCCGTAACACCGGCCGTGCCACCAAAATTCCCATCAATCTGGAAAGGCGGATGCATGTCCCAAAGATTATTCAATGTTCCGTGTTTTAAGAGATTACCAAAAAGTTTATAAGCATGATTACCATCGTGCAGACGCGCCCACTGATTAAGTTTCCAACCCATACTCCAACCGGTTGCTCCATCACCCCGATGTTCCAGCACCACTCTGGAAGCATCGGAAAGTTCAGGGGTGGTTATCGGTGATACCGTATGCCCGGGATGCAAGCCAAAAAGATGGTTCACATGACGATGCTGGTCTTTCGGATCATCCATATCACCGGACCATTCCATCAGCTGACCATAGCGCCCAATTTTATAAGGAACCAACTTCTCCAATACCTGCTCCCAGTATTTACGTTCTTTAGCATCCACCCGCAGTACTTTGCTGGCATCGATAGCATCGAGTAGAATTTCACGGACTACTGCATGTACGAAGGTTGCTCCCTGGTCTACCGGACCATGTTCAGGAGAAGTGGAAGGAGCCGCAGTATAGGTACCGTCGGGTTTATGCCATAAGTAATCTACGGCAAAGTTAGCACTACTTTTAATCAGTTCATAACCGATTTCTTTGAGAAACTTCACATCTCTGGTGTAATCATAATACTCCCAAATGTGTGTTGCCAGCCATGGTCCTACCATAGGGTTGAAATTCCACGACATATTCTCACTCTCCAACGGTGTAGTAAAACCAAAGATATTTCCAGAAATGGAAGCCGTCCAGCCACGAGCCCCAAAATATGCCTGAGCAGTCTTCTCACTAGGTTTTACCAAAGTACGGATGAAATCTATGAGCGGTTTCATGCATTCGCTCAGATTGGTAGAACATGCCGGCCAATAGTTCATCTGTAGATTGATATTGTTGTGATAGTCCACACGCCACGGACCATCTACATTATTATGCCATATACCTTGCAAATTGGCAGGAAGATTGCCGGGACGAGAACTGGCTATCAACAAGTAACGGCCAAACTGATAGTACAATTGTTCTAAATAGAAATCTTTTTGACCTTCGCGATAACGACTCAAACGTTGAGTAATCGGCATATCACGAAAATCAGATGAATTTGTCAAGTTCAGTTTCACACGGTTGAACAATGCTGTATAATCTGCATAGTGAGCTTGATATAACGCTTCATAGCCTTGTTTTTCTGCCTCATTTATCCAATAAGCTGTCGTTTCTTCCGGATTTACTCCCACATACGTTTTCGGATTAGTGAAGTCAGGGTTGAAATTAATCAGATAGTCAGTATCAGCTGTAATCAGAAATACCACCTCATCCGCTCCTTCGATAAGGAGTTGGTCATGAGTATTCGTTACAGTTCCACCTTGCGTTAAAACCCGCATACGCACTACATACTCCATACTATTATTATCTAATCTGGCTCGAAAAACCAATCCATTTTTCCCTTCAGGTTGTAAAGAGCCTGCCGAAACCGGATTAGGAGCATAGCTGAATCTAAGGTTCTGTTTAGCAGGACGGTCAGCACTATAACGCATCACCAAAACGTTTGCAGGATAAGATATAAATGAAGTACGCTTATATTTTACTCCATCTTTGCAAAATTGTACTATTGCACGGGCTGAATCGAGCGACAGTTCACGGCGATATCCGCTTATCCCAATAGTACTTAGTCCTGTTTCTATGTAGAATTCTCCCATCGTCGTAAAGTTACCGAACCGGAATGGGTCTTCTTTATAAGATTCATATGGAACTGTACTGTTGAAGTTCTGGCAGGTCAGACGTTCGGCCTTTTCTTGATTACCTTCAATAAAGGCTTTACGAATCTCGTCAAGAAGATAAGCAGACTGCTTATTTACATTCCAATAACACGCCGCTCCCTTAGCGGTATTCGGTCCTCCTCTCCATAAGGTTTTCTCGTTAAAGGTAATACGTTCGGCTTCTACTGATCCTAAAATATTAGCACCTATACTGCCATTGCCCAAAGGCAAGGAAGCTGATTCCCATTCTGCATCCGGATTCTTAGCATGGTCTCCAGCTGAAATAGGTTTCTTATCCTTCCATAATTCCGGATTTCCACCATACCATACAGCATGACCGTTTAACGTCGTGGGAGTATCAAACCAGTAAGACAAGGGTGGTTGTATGCCCTGACCATAAACGCCAAGGCTCATTAACAATCCTATAAATATAATCCTGTTTCTTTTCATATTATCCATAAAGTACATACCAAGCAGCTCACACAAAAGAGAATCATAGCAATGAGTTGATTCCTGTGATAGCATTTCCGCATCCACTTCTTCCATCTCTGTTATTTCCGGATTTCCTCTACTACTGCACGCTGTAAAGAAAGTGAATTTTCATAATCACAGTCGGTGGCCAAATCCCATGACATCACACCGTGCATGTGCTGGACGAGCGGTTACCCAACTATGAATCGGCAACATACTGAAGAAAGTTTCGTCCAACTTATCTTTCAATTCAGTACCCAAATACATATTAAAATAGGCATTCATAAATGCATGATTTAAATTTCCGAATCAAAGAGACAGGAAAAAACATTAGAAACGTTCCCTCAGAACTGCTTGCACACTACATTTTTAATCTTTCCTTTAAAACCGTTCAAGCTATCCCCTATTTGTTGTAAGGGAAATATCAGTGTCTCCTGATACTCCATATACTCCATACGCTTATACTGCTGACGATAGACTTTCTTGGTGCGGCCTTCCAGACGTTCCTGCAACTTACCGTTCACATAAAGGGAAGTCCCCTTGTAATCACCTTCTATACGAATATCACTCCACACACCTTCGGGCAAATGATAGGAATGAAACACAAATGTATAGCCGTCACGACTGAAAGCCAGGCAGCCTTTGTTTTCCCAATTGGCATACACCACAGAATGAGGTCCCTTGAATAGTATGGAACTATTGGGAGCATTCTCATCGGGACAAATTTTGAAAGATACAGCATACGGATACCCCACTTCTTGTAACACAGTAGAAATAGAATCGGTTCCGCTTAGCACACAGACTTCCCCGGCAGGGGTAAGTTGCACTTCACCAGAAGCAGTCTGACATACACCTGACGGTATCCGGCCTAACAGATTCACGCCGGGAGCTTCGGGCATCTGACGACATAAATCCTCAAACTGTTCAAAAGAAACCTGACTATTGCTGCCTTTCCACATCTTTTCAGCCAATACCTGTAGGGCTGGGAAAGAACGCACATGCACGTCTTGTTCTGATATACCGTTGCCGCACTTATCATTCCACACGGCAAACATGCCTCCCAGTACTCCAACGGTACCTTCGGGCAATGTCAACTTTTTATTAATCAACCATGGTGACCAAGTTTCATACAACCATTGATGATCCAGAAAATCACGGTAATAACCTGCTGAGGGTACGATATAAAGATAAGTGTCACAAGAGTTAATCAACTTATATCCATCTTTTAAAGATGCTTCCGGGTCTATCCAGTCATACGACCATGCATTGACAGTTACTCCTTCTGCCTGCACAGGTGTCTTTCCCGGGAGCCATTTCAAGCCACCCCACATACGGGGATTTTTACCGTATTTCGCAATGTATTTCAAATACCGGTCCGTGAAATAACGATACCGTTCTGCCTCCTTTTTATTATACTCGTCTGTTCCTATATGTACGTCCGGACCGATAAATACCGGTGAGTCTCCACAAAGATATTCGTCCAACAATGTATCCACAAAACGATAAGTCTCCTCTTTATAAAGGTCAAGATGATCCATACCATATTCTTGACTGGCTATTTCCGGCTTATAATGAGCAAAAGCCAGAGAGTGGGCGGGGATGTCTATTTCTGGAATAATGTTTACTCCATAAGCTTTCCCCATCTTCTGTAACTCTATAAATTCTTTTTTGGTATATGACCCGTCCTTGGATGTCAATCCAGGGAAACGTTCACTCTCTAACCGAAAAGCAGCATAGGTTTTATTCCAATCATTCTCAAAAAATTGCGGAAACCCATTATCATTCAAATGTATTTGAAACTCATTCATCTTGTAAAAAGACAATATCTTTACATATTGCTTCAGATAATCCATCGTGAAGAACTTTCTGGCAACATCCAGCATAAATCCTCGATTAGGGAATTGAGGATAATCGCGTGCAGTACCTTTAGGAAGAGTACCTTGATGATTAAAAAGGATCTGCAGCAAACTGCGCGTACCCCAAAATACACCTTTTACGGCAGGAGCTTTTATACAAGCATAACCGGAAAAGTCAAGCACATATCCCTCTTCTCCCAACTCCTCATCAGGTGGAGTGAGGGACAAGCAAATATCGTTCTTACGAGGTTTTCCGGTACGCAAAGTATAATCCCACCCCATCAATTCCTTCAAGTCTGATATAAGAATACGAGCTGTGGACTCTAACGCAGCCTCATCGGTTGTGCGAATTACAATGCTGCCTCGTACAGGCAAGGAAAGAGTTCCACCTGTTCCACGCCATTGTTGCAAAGCCGGAATAACTTGCGGACAAGATTCTTGAGCTATAGCAGAAAGGCTTATACAAAACAATATGATAAAAAATAAAATTCTCTTCATAAACAATTGATACTATTTAAAATTCCGATATGTCAAAAGTGCCTCATCATTTTAAAGGACGTATTTCAAAACTAAACAGATACTCTTTTACAGGCACCAAATAAGGCGCCAGTACCCCCGGTCCGCAAGTAGCCGTTCCCACACCGCTTTGCAAAGCGTCAAGATGAACGGTCACCGTGCCATTTCTTTTCAACTTGTTAATGTGCCCGGCAGCATCTATATTCTCATCAGTGAAAGGAGATACACTAAATTCAAATGACTTCTCCCCCCACACAGACAATCCTTTTCCTAATTCATCGCTAACTTGCATCCAACGCACGTCTGTTCGATTACCGGTAGCCTGAGGACGCACATAATAATGAAACATTCGTTCTGCATCAGTATGATAAATACCGATACGCCCCGAAAGTTTTCGGTCAGCATAAGTCTCATGCTCTCCTCGGCCCAAATAAGTGACACGATTAAAACTGTGGGGCATTTCAAAAACCAGCCCGACACGAGCCAATGAACTGACAAACGTTGTATCCGGAACGAAACGGGTTTGTACAGACAATATTCCATCCTTGCGAATGGTGTATTCGAATGTAGCAGACCCTATTGTCTCATTTTTATCATTCAATAATTCCACTTCACTGTAAGTAGTGCGTCCTGATGTTTTTACAGATAATACATGTTGGACCAAATGATTTAGCCCTAATTTGCGCCAAACCTTTGCGCCTCCCTTCTTTTCACGGTTGTCATTGTCCGTTGCAGGGCGATATAAACTCAGCCGCACAGGCGAGGCAAGATATTCCTGTCCTTCATAGATGTATGATGTTAATGCTCCGGTTTTCGGATCAATCTGAATTTCCGGTTTTTCAGACAGTTTAGCCAATGTCGGACGATACTGACTATTGGCAGGCAAGACAAACTGATCATAAGCAACCTCATCATCAGTTTCGATGAAAGCACTTTTCTTCTTAGGCGTCCAGCTTAAATTCAGATAAGCCTCACGGATATTTCGGGGTAAGCGTACGCCTCCCAATGAAACTTCAGTAGTAGCATGTGGAGCAGCTTCTATAGACTGTTCCCCTTTCGCTAACATTTTACCATTATCTCCCACTATGCTCCACTTCAACACATAAGCATTCAGATTGGTAAAGTCATACCAGTTTTTGATAGCGATGGTTAAATCTTTAGGATCTTTGAGTGTGCATTTAATATATTGATAAGTTTTTTTTACCTCTTTTAAATGAGGATGCGGTTCACGTACAGCATTCACCAACCCATTACAGCAAAAGTTACCAAAACTTGGTATTTTTTCCGGTCCGTAATCACCGCCATACGCCCAATACCATTTACCATGAGCATCCACCTCTCTGAATGACTGGTCGACCCAGTCCCAGATACAACCGCCTTGTACGACAGGTTCGCTCTCGAACACTTCCATATATTCCTTCAAACCGCCTCCACTGTTACCCATTGTATGCAAATATTCCGTCATAATGAAAGGGCGGTATACTTTCGGACTTGTCTGATGGGCATAAGCCAACAACTCCTCCACACTACGATACATACGACAGTAAATATCAGTATTATATTGTTGTTCAGCACGTTCATACTGAACTGGACGACTTTGCTCTACTGATTTCATCCAATCGTAAGTGCGTTCAAAATTAATACCATTACCTGCCTCATTTCCTAATGACCAGATGATGATGGCGGGATGATTTTTTGACCTTTCGTACATCCGTTGTACCCGATCCATATGGGCTGGAAGCCATATGCTATCCTTAGCAAGCGAAGCTGCTCCATACCCCATGCCATGCGACTCAATGTTTGCTTCATCTATTATATACAGACCGTAAAGGTCACAGAGATGATACCAATACGGATGAGTGGGGTAATGCGAATTACGCACTGTATTCAGATTATTCTGCTTCATCAGACGAATATCCTGTTCCATCAGTTCCTTACAGACTGTACGTCCCAATTGAGAATGTTCATGACGATTTGCCCCTTTTACCAATATGGGCACACCGTTTATGCAAAATCGTCCATCTTTGATTTCCGAGGTACGAAACCCTACGTTGCACCCTGTCAGATGTATGATTTCTCCAGAAGTATCTTTTAGAGAAATAATCAATGTATAAAGATAAGGATGTTCCGCACTCCAACGTTTCACTTTCGGTAAAGTCTCTTTCTCAAAAAAAATGAAATTGCCGCTTTCCTTGCTTTGAACCGGACAATCCTTTTCCAAAATCATTTTTCCGCAAGCATCTTCTAACCGATACGATAATGTGGCAGCACCTTCAGCCTCCCCTCCTATGGTTGTTTCAAGAGCAAAAAGCCCATCCGTATACGTTTCTTTATCTAAAGTGGAAGTCACTTGATAGTCTGCAATATATTGCTTGGGAGTGCTATACAGATAGATATCACGTTCTATACCGCTCAATCGCCACATATCCTGACATTCCAGGTATGACCCCGCACTCCAACGATATACTTCCAGGGCAACTGTGTTCTCTCCCTCTTTTACATATGGAGTAATATCCCATTCAGCAGGAGTCTTCGAACCTTGATTATAGCCCAATAGATGCCCATTTACCCAAATATAATAGAATGAGGTAACGCCCTCACAACAGATGACGGTCCGGCGATCTTTCCAACCCAATGGTAAAGTAAAGCTACGCCGATAAGAACCTACCTCATTTTCATCATATGGTACTAATGGTGGGTTCTTCTTAAAGTTAAATAGCGGGTCATCGAATTCGTAGGATTCATTCACATAAATAGCAGTTCCATAACCTTGACGTTCCCAGTTTCCAGGCACCTTGATGTCAGCCCATCCACCCGTATAATATCCAGGCTTATAAAAGTCTTTGGGCCGATTATCAGGATTCTTTACCCAAGAAAATTTCCATCTCCCGTTCAGACTCATATAATAGCGAGAATTTTCATAATCTCCCTGACGGATATTTGTAGCTTTGTCGTATGGCCATACATAAGTATGAGGCCGTAATTTATTTTTTCCAATAGCATATTGACTTTGCCATTCGGGAACAGTAACCTGAGCAGAAAGCCTACCGACTCCAAAGAATATTCCCACAATGAGGAAGTGTAGAAAAATTTTATAGATGTAATTCATCGTATAACAAAGGTATTAGTTATAATAAATAGTTTTTTGCAAAAGTATCCGTTCCACAGTGAATGGAAGGTATAGAAATATCTTTTTTTGCTCCAAAAATGACTATTTCACTCATTATCGTATAATCCTCCTATACTCTATAAACAGCGTTAATTTATTGGTACAAATCTTGATATACAATAAATTACTGATACCAAACTTGACGGCGATTATACTTGTTAAAATAGCGGAATAAATTTATAAGATTATTTGCATTATTGAAGCAAAAACAATATTTTTGTTTTACTTTTTTATACTATGAAGAAAATTTTATTAACTGTACTTGTTTGGATATTGCCAACCGTCTTATGGGGAAAGCAACTAAGTGACAAGCAATATATATTTCAACGGATTGACGTACGTGAAGGACTCTCTTATCAAGTCAACTGCATGACAGTCAGCCACCGTACAGGCCATGCCTGGATGGGGACCAAAAACGGTATCGGACGCTTCGACGGATATGAACAAAAGAAATATTTGAATTGCAATATAGACCAATTGGTAGAAGACCGCAATAATAATATTTGGGCACTTGGCAGCGAAGGAGTTTTTCTGTATGATGCGGTCAATGACACCTTTTACCGGGCATGTGACCTAAATGGAAACCTTATATCAGCCTCCTCCATCTGCCTTTGGGATGACGGCGTTTTTTTCGGAGGATTTGACAAATTATACAAATATGATTATAAGACTGGAAAAATCGCTCTTTTCCGTTCGATTACTTCCAATATAAAATTCCAAATCACCGATCTTTACCGTTTTGACAGTCATACTCTGTTGGCTGCCAACCGTTGGGTGGGAGCTTTGCTGATAGATATTCGTACCGGACACACACGTGATGTCCCATTTGATTGTCGCGACGTAGTTACGATGCTGCCTGATTCTAAAGGTAATTTTTGGGTGACTCCGTATTGTAAAGGAGTGCAATGTTACAATAAGAATGGTAAGCTTCTTCACACCTACCACACAGGCAATTCATCAATGCAAAGTAACATTGTGCTTGCATTGGCTGAATATGATGGTCACATCTGGATAGGTACCGACGGCAAAGGAATTGCCGTTCTAAATCCTGAAAACAATCAAATGGATGTATTAACACATATTCCGGGAGATGCCTATTCTCTTCCCAGCAATTCTATTTTGTCTTTTTATGCAGATCCGGAAAATGGGATTTGGGCTGGCAGCGTACGCAGTGGAATGTTCAATATTAAGGAAGTGGGCATCAAACTATATGCGGATGCACTCCTTAATGCCGATTATGGACTCAGCGAGAAATCTGTATTAAGCCTTTATCAAGAACAAAACGAAAAGGATATATGGATAGGAACGGATGGTGGGGGACTGAATGTGTTTAATGCCGATACCAATAAATTTCGCCATATTCCATCTACATATGGAGAAAAGGTAGCCTCCATCACGGGTGTTGATAAAAACCACCTTTTGATATCACTCTTTGGCAAGGGGATATTTTTCTATAATAAGCAGACTGAACATTGTACTCCTTTGGTTATTGTAAATGATGATATTAACAACCGATTGTGCCAACAAGGCAAGACAGTCAATCTTATGCAAAATACACCGGAAACTATCTTACTGCTTTCCGAGAGTCCATACAGTTACAACTGGAAACAGAAAACATTCACCCCCATTCATATAAACCACCTTAAAGATGCCATAGTAGGTCAGTTGCTCCCGATATGTGTAAAGGAAACATTTTCTTACCTGCATGATTCCAAATGTATTTATCGTATAGACCATAATGACAATACCCTTCACGTCCTCTATCACTGTAAACAAGATACCATGATCCATTCGGCTTCAGCTGACGAGAAAGGCATTATTTGGATAGGGGGAAACTACGGGTTGGGCAGTTTCTCGCCCAATGACGGTTCATATACGCATATTTCAAACTCGTTGATTAACGAAGCAATGTCTGTTGCCAGTGACCAGCATGGACGATTATGGATTGGTAATAATGAACGTTTGCTTTCCTGGATGACCACCCAAAAGCGCTTTATCCTTTACGGTGTTCCAGACGGAGTCGCTCCTAACGAGTATCTGCCGAAACCCCGCTTACTTTCATCAGAAGGAGATGTATATTTGGGTAGTGTAAATGGATTATTACGCATTGCTTCCACACTTCCCAAAGAGCATCCGGAATCTCCGGTGCTTGAACTATCTGATGTATTTGTTGGCGGTGATCGCATGGAATATATTTCAGGCAGGAAGCCTGTTTTAAAAATTCCGGAGCAAAGCAGAACGATAACGATTAAAGTAAAGGCACACAATAAAGATATATTTCGTAAGCCTGCCTATTGTTACAATCTGCAAGGATATGAAAAAGAGCCTATCTATTCTTATTTGCCGGAACTGACACTGAATACGCTGTCGGCAGGCACCTATCAGATAACAGCTTCATGCACTACCCGTTCCGGCGAATGGACAGATAATTACCCCATTATTGAACTTATCATACTCCCACCTTGGTACCGTACGTGGTGGTTCATATTAACATGCATGCTGACTGCCTTGTCAGCAGTGTGCTTATCCGTTTACAGCTTTTTACGCCGCAAAGAGCACCGAATGAAATTAGCAATGAAAGAGCACGAGCAACAGGCGTATGAAGAAAAGATACGCTTCCTGATAAATATCAATCATGAATTGCGTACACCTCTTACGCTAATCCATGCTCCTTTAAAACAACTGATAGAACAGTTCCCTGCCAAAGATGCTCACTATAGGGTATTGCAGAATATTGCCCGACAGTCTGAGCGCATGAAGAATTTGTTAAACATGGTACTTGATGTACGCAAAATGGAAGTCAGCCAAAGTACCTTGCATATAGAAAGCATCAATCTGGAAAAATGGCTGGAAGAAGTAGTTGAAGACTTTATACCCGAAGCTACTCAAAAACATATAACACTCACCCGTCAGCTGTCAGCCGGAATAGAATCATTCTATTGTGATAAGGAAAAGTGTACTACTATAATAACCAATTTATTAATCAATGCAATAAAATACAGTAATGAGGGAGGAGAAATAAATATTATTACTTCATTATCCGAAAAGAAAGACAGAGTGCGTATTTCTGTTTCAGATCAAGGTCCGGGGCTAAAAGATATTGATGTCTCGAAACTGTTTACACGTTTCTACCAGGGTGAAAACAGTCGTCCCGGATCAGGCATAGGACTTTCGTACTCAAAGATTTTGGCAGAACAGCAAGGCGGCAGTGTCGGCGCACTCAATAATGTTGAATCTGCAGGTTCTACTTTTTGGTTTGAACTGCCACTAAACATCAAGCCTGGCAAGCTTATTTTACAGCCGCAACCTTATCTTAACGAATTGCTTGCCTCTGCTGAAAACATTGAGAGTGTACCAGACGAGCCTACTTTCAGATCCGAAACTAAAGATTATACCATTCTGGTGGTGGATGACAATGTGGAGTTAGTAGATTATCTGACTGATGCGATGAGACCCTATTTTAAAGACGTGCGCACAGCTTATAACGGTGAAGAGGCGTTAGAGATGTGCAGGCAGTGGCATCCGGATGTTATAATCAGTGATATACAGATGCCTAAAATGAACGGGTACGAGTTGTGCAAGCGGGTTAAGGAAGAATTAGACATCAGCCACACCCCAGTCATTCTGCTTACTGCTCGAAATGATGAAGCAAGCCGTATATTCGGCTATAAAAATGGAGCCGATACTTATCTTACAAAGCCGTTTGAGATAAGTACGCTCTACACAGCCATATATAACCAATTGAAAAATCGTGAGCGTATAAAGAAAAAGTATATTAGCAACAAAACAGCACCAACACCGGAAGAAAGTACATTTAGCGCCGCTGACGAGAAGTTCTTGAATACAATGAATAAGATTATTACTGAAAATATCGACGAGCCTAATATGGGAGTTCCTTTCCTATGTGACAAACTCGGTATGAGCCGTGCCTCACTTTATAATAAGTTAAAGGCATTAACAGGTATGGGAGCAAACGATTATATAAATAAATTGCGCATTGACAATGCTATCAACCTACTACTAAACAGTTCATTAACAGTAAATGAGATAGCAGACCGGGTCGGGTTCTCTACTCCCCGTTACTTCAGTTCAGTATTCAAGAAAAACATGGGATGCTCTCCTACCCAATATAAGGAGGAACAACTAAAAAATAATGTGCAGAATATATAAAGTCAACAGAACAAGAATATCCACAAAAAAATATTTGGAATAATTGAAGCTACATCTTAGCGGCACATTATATCGAAAGCCGGACACAAAGTCCGGAAAAGCATTCCCGCTGACAGTCTGAGTTAATAAAAAATAATATGCAGCGATTGAAGGCAAAACAATGATAAAATTGTATCTTTGCATCGTTTTATGTATTGAAAGAATAAATAATAACAACGATATGATAGCCAAAATCAACGAGCTTCTGCAAGAAGTAGAAGCACTGAAAGCCGCTAATGCCGAGGAACTGGAAGCACTGCGAATCAAATACCTCAGCAAGAAAGGAGCCATTAACGAACTGATGGCAGACTTCCGCAACGTGCCTGCCGACCAGAAGAAAGAAGTGGGCATGCGCCTGAATGAACTCAAGAACAAGGCACAGGAAAAGATTGCCGCTCTGAAAGAACAATTCGAGAGCCGGGACAACGGTTGCGAAGACCTTGACCTTACCCGTTCGGCCTATCCCGTGAAATTAGGGACACGCCATCCGCTCAGCATCGTAAAGAACGAAATCATCGATATATTTGCCCGTATGGGATTCAACATCGCCGACGGTCCTGAAGTGGAAGACGACTGGCATGTATTTTCCGCCATGAACTTTGCCGAAGACCATCCGGCACGCGACATGCAGGATACTTTCTTCATCGAAAACAATGCCGAGAATGTATCGCACAATATCATACTGCGCACACATACATCCAGCGTGCAAAGCCGTGTCATGGAGAATACACAACCGCCCATCCGCATTATCTGTCCGGGACGCGTATACCGTAACGAGGCTATCAGCTATCGTGCACATGCTTTCTTCCACCAGGTAGAAGCGTTGTTTATAGACCGCAATGTATCGTTCACCGACTTGAAACAAGCTCTGTTGCTCTTTGCACAGGAAATGTTCGGCAAGGATACCAAGATACGCCTTCGTCCTTCCTACTTCCCGTTTACGGAACCAAGCGCCGAAATGGACATCAGCTGTAATATCTGCGGCGGCAAAGGCTGTCCTTTCTGTAAAGGAACTGGTTGGGTCGAAATCTTAGGTTGCGGTATGGTAGACCCCAATGTATTGGAACAGAACGGTATTGACAGCAAGATATACAGCGGCTACGCTTTAGGTATGGGTATAGAACGTATTGCCAATCTGAAATATCGCGTAAACGACCTGCGCCTGTTCTCGGAAAACGATACGCGCTTCCTGAAAGAATTTGAAGCAGCTTATTAATATAGAAATCCTGCTATTTCTATATTGGGCATAAAATTGGGATGTGCCAGAACCCAAAGGCACTCACCATTTATTTTTAGGCACGGATTGTACGGAGAAACACGGATTAAATCAAAAAAAGGACCGTGAAGTCCGTATAATCCGTGCCTAAAAGAAATTATCAGGCGTATTTTTACTCCCGATTATTTGCAACTAACGGTTTTTAATACAGCCTGATTATCAATCCTATTAAATCTCCACCCAATGAAAGATAGGCTCGTAACTCCCGGCTATTGCTTTATCCTCGCTGCCAACTTCCTACTGTACTTCGGCTTTTGGCTATTGATACCCGTATTGCCATTCTATCTATCCGAAGTATTCAATGCAGGAAACTCCACTATCGGCATCATTCTTTCCTGCTATACGGTAGCTGCCTTATGCATCCGTCCGTTCTCCGGATATTTTCTGGACAGTTTTGCCCGCAAACCGTTATATCTGTTAGCTTATTTCATCTTCATGACCATGTTTGCCGGATACATCATTGCCGGGTCACTCACTTTATTTATCCTGTTCCGCATCATACACGGCGTATCATTCGGCATGGTGACCGTGGGCGGCAATACGGTAGTCATCGACATCATGCCCTCATCAAGACGCGGAGAAGGTCTCGGATATTACGGACTCTCCAACAACATAGCCATGGCAGTAGGGCCGATGTCCGGTTTGTTCCTGCACGATGCCGGTATGAGTTATACCACCATATTCTGTTGCTCGCTGGGTTCCTGCATTGCAGGGTTCATCTGTGCTTCCTTAGTGAAAACCCCATATAAGCCGCCTGTCAGACGCGAACCGGTTTCGCTCGACCGCTTTATTCTGCTGAAAGGCATTCCTGCAGGTGTCAGCCTGCTCTTATTATCCATTCCTTACGGAATGACTACCAACTACGTAGCCATGTATGCCAAAGAAATCGGTATCCATGCAACTACCGGCTTTTTCTTTACTTTCATGGCGGTGGGCATGGCTATCTCGCGCATCTTTTCCGGCAGGATTGTAGACAGAGGGAAAATAACGCAGGTAATTTCGGCAGGGTTGTACATCGTGGTATTCAGTTTCTTCCTGCTCTCGGCATGCGTCTACATCATCGAGTGGAACAGCATGGCATGCAACATCGTGTTCTTTGCAGTGGCATTGCTGCTTGGCATAGGCTTCGGCATCATGTTTCCGGCCTACAACACACTGTTCGTAAACCTTGCCCCCAACAGTCAACGGGGCACGGCCACTTCCACCTACCTCACTTCGTGGGATGTGGGAATAGGCATCGGCATGCTGACAGGCGGATACATTGCAGAAGTCAGCACTTTCGACAAAGCCTATCTTTTCGGAGCCTGCCTGACAATTGTTTCCATGCTCTATTTCAACATTAAGGTAACTCCTCATTATCATAAAAACAAATTACGATGAGAAAGAAAGAACGTTATGAAAAGATACTCGCCTGGTTCAGGGAAAACCGCCCCATAGCGGAGACCGAGCTACATTATAACAACCCGTACGAACTGTTGATTGCGGTAATTCTTTCCGCCCAATGCACAGACAAGCGGGTGAATATGATAACTCCCGCCCTTTACCGGGACTTCCCCACTCCCGAAGCGCTTGCAGCCACTACTCCGGAAGTAGTATACGAATACATACGCAGTGTATCCTACCCGAACAACAAGGCCAAGCATCTCGTAGGCATGGCTCAAATGCTGGTGAAAGACTTCAACAGCCAAGTGCCCGACACACTGGAAAAGCTCGTGAAACTTCCCGGTGTGGGACGCAAAACGGCAAATGTAATCCAGTCGGTCGTCTTCAACAAAGCCGCCATGGCGGTAGATACCCACGTTTTCCGCGTCAGCCACCGTTTGGGACTGGTATCCGACAAATGCACCACCCCGTTCAGCGTAGAGAAGGAATTGGTTAAATATATTCCGGAAACAGAGATTCCCATTGCCCACCACTGGCTCATCCTGCACGGACGGTATGTATGCCAGGCACGTACCCCTCAATGTGACAACTGCGGTTTGCAATTGATGTGCAAATATTACTGCCGGAAGTATAAAGTTAGTAAAGAGAGCAATGATGGGGAAGAATAAACAATGATTTAATAGCAGGGAAAAGAAATAAATACTAACTTTGCCGTCACGAAAAGAAAACGGTAACACTTTTAAATAAAAATAGAGTATTATGACAATTGATCAATTTAACTTTGCCGGAAAAAAGGCATTCGTTCGTGTGGACTTCAACGTACCCTTGGACGAAAACTTCAACATTACAGATGATACCCGTATGCGTGCCGCTCTTCCTACATTGAAGAAGATTTTGGCTGACGGTGGCAGTATTATCATCGGTTCTCACCTCGGTCGTCCGAAAGGTGCAACCGACAAGTTCTCTTTGAAGCACATCCTGAAACATTTGTCAGAACTGCTGGGTGTTGAGGTACAGTTCGCCAACGACTGCATGGGCGAAGAAGCTGCCGTTAAGGCTGCCGCTCTGCAACCGGGTGAAGTGCTGTTGCTCGAAAACCTTCGTTTCTATGCTGAAGAAGAAGGCAAACCGCGCGGTTTGGCCGAAGATGCGACAGACGAAGAAAAGAAAGCTGCCAAAGCTGCCGTTAAGGAAAGCCAGAAAGAGTTTACCAAGAAACTTGCTTCTTACGCTGACTGCTACGTAAACGACGCATTCGGTACCGCTCACCGTGCACACGCTTCTACGGCATTGATCGCCAAATACTTCGACAAAGACAACAAGATGTTCGGCTACCTGATGGAGAAAGAAGTGAAAGCCGTAGACAAGGTGTTGAATGACATCCAACGTCCGTTCACTGCTATCATGGGCGGTTCCAAAGTATCTTCCAAGATTGAAATCATCGAAAACCTGCTGAACAAGGTAGATAATCTGATTATCACCGGCGGTATGACTTACACCTTCACCAAAGCTCAAGGCGGTAAAATCGGTCTTTCCATCTGCGAAGACGACAAGCTGGATCTGGCTCTCGAACTGTTGAAGAAGGCAAAAGAAAAAGGCGTAAACCTCGTATTAGCCGTAGATGCCAAGATTGCCGACTCTTTCTCCAACGACGCCAACACTCAGTTCTGCAAAGTAAACGAAATACCTGACGGCTGGGAAGGTCTGGATATAGGTCCTGAGACAGAAAAGATTTTTGCCGAAGTTATCAAGAACTCCAAGACTATCCTTTGGAACGGTCCTACGGGCGTATTCGAGTTCGACAACTTCACTCACGGTTCACGCTCTGTAGGTGAAGCTATCGTTGAGGCAACCAAGAACGGTGCGTTCTCACTCGTAGGCGGTGGCGACTCTGTAGCTTGCGTCAACAAATTCGGTCTGGCAAACGGCGTTTCTTACGTTTCTACCGGTGGCGGTGCATTGCTCGAGGCAATCGAAGGAAAAGTTCTTCCGGGTATCGCTGCTATCAACGAATAACAAGAACCTCATTCATACAAAAGGCAGCTCTTTGAAAAAAGGGTTGCTTTTTTTTTAATTATATATCCGACACATGAAACGAATTCTACTATCCTGTCTTCTTCTCCTCTCCATACATACATTAAAAGCCCAGGATACGCGTCTGAACAATGTAGTGAATACACTGAAAGAACGCATCACCCTGGCAGGGTATGCCCAAGTGGGATATACCTATGATGACGCCGGCGAAAAGGCCAGCAATACCTTCGACCTCAAACGCGCCATATTCATGGCACGCGGCAAGATTACCGATAAATGGTCGTGCTACTTCATGTACAGCTTCGCCAATACCGGAAAGATACTGGAAGCTTATACGGAATACAGGTTCCTGCCCCAACTCACTGCCCGCATCGGACAGTTCAAAACAATGTACACCATTGAGAATCCGATGTCTCCCTGTTTTGTCGAACTGATAAACTGTTATTCACAGGCGGTCAACTATCTGGCAGGTATCAACGGCAGCGATCCACTCTACGGCTCGAACAGCGGCCGTGACATGGGTATCCTTATCTACGGCGACCTTTTCAAGAAAAAGCTGAGTTATAACCTTGCCGTCATGAACGGGCAAGGCATTAATCTGAAAGACAAGAACAATCAAAAAGACATAGTAGGCAGCCTGATGGTTCATCCGCTCGACTGGCTGTCGGTGGGCGGCTCGTTCGTCAAGGGCAAAGGCTGTGCTGTAGCCGCCTCTTCCGTCAATCCGGATATAGCGATAGGCGACAGCTACACACGCAACCGCTGGTCGGCAGGCGCCACCATACAGACAAAGCCTGTCAGCCTGCGTACCGAATACCTTGCCGGCAAAGACGGACATGTAAAAAGCGACGGATACTATGCAACCGCATCCGTACATGTACTTCCCAAATTCGACATTGTAGCATCCTATGATTATTTCAACAAAGACAAAGCGCAGGATTACAAACAGAGCAACTATGTGGCCGGCGTGCAATGGTGGTTCTATCCCAAATGCCGCTTGCAGGCGCAATACACCTATTGCGATCCCCACAAAGGGGAAAACTCCAACCTGCTGCAGGCACAATTGCAGGTGCGTTTCTGATTTATGAAAACATTCTGGCATTCTTTTTGTACATTTGTAGAGTATAATCACTTAATGAATACAATCTTATGAACGAGCAAGCCATACAAGAGCAATATCAGCATATAGTCAATCTACTGGAACAGAAACGTCTGAAAGAGGCTCAAGTACAACTGGAAGCCTTTTTATGGAACTGCAACGACTGGACGCTCCGCAACCGTCTGGAGCAGGCTAAGGTGTCCTACCAATACATGTTACAGTACATGCGCCAGGGCGTAAACGATCCGGAACGGCAGAAACTATACCGGCAACTTCTGGCAGAAACCTGGGAGCTTGCCGAACAGACCCGCATCAGCCTGCTCGATGAGGTTTCCACCCGTTATTACCACTCCCTGCACAAGAACAAAAAGAATATAGTAGCCGGTTACGGCATGTCTTCCTGGCTGAAAGTTCTGGAATCTTTTCCTGACGATATGGCGGTTTGCCAGCTTATGCCGGACAACAAACAAAGTCTGGACAGCGCCCTGCAACGCCATGAAGGCACTGCCCAATATCTGTTCCTCACTACATGGGGCAACAGTGGCTGGACAGTAGAAGAAGAACAGGAAGCCAGGCTGTATCTGGAGTCCGAATTGTTGCCGGTAAATGACTTGTGTCTGTTCACCGGAGCCATCCTGCTCAGCCTGATGGAATGTTTCGATCCGCGGAAATTCTCATGGTTACTGGATGCCGCAACGCACGCCGACACACAGGTCAACCAGCGCGCCCTGGTGATTATCGCCATCATACTGCACATACACTCCAACCGCTTGCGGCTATACCCGGAGCTGATGGCAAAGTTATCGCTTCTCGATGAGGACGGCAGCTTCGGCAAACAGTTGAACCGGGTTTACATCCAGCTACTCCGCAGCCGTGAAACAGAGAAGATAGACAAGAAAATGCGTGAAGAAATCATTCCGGAAATGATGAAGAACGTCACCATCATGCGCAATATGAAGTACGGCTTCGAAGAAAACATTGATGAAGACGACCGCAATCCGGACTGGGAGAAAGCATTCGAGGAATCGGGCCTGGGCGACAAGATACGCGAGATGAACGAACTTCAACTGGAAGGAGCCGATGTATATATGAGTACGTTTGCCCAGCTCAAGAGTTACCCGTTCTTTCAAAATCCGCATAACTGGTTCTATCCGTTCGACATGCAGCATTCCAGCATCATACGGGAGTTCGGACTGAAGCCTACCGGAGAAAACGCCGTCCTGTCACTGATACTGCAATCGGGCTTTTTCTGCAACAGCGACAAGTATTCATTATGCTTTACCATGGCACATATACCGCAAGCGCAGCGTAATATGATGCTCAGTCAAATGACATCACAGGATTTGAATGAACTGATGGACGAAAGCAAATCGTCCAGCCTGAGACAGTATGCCTTGCGGCCGGACGTTATCAGCAACCAGTATATCCACGATTTATACCGGTTCTTCAAGTTAAGCCAGCGCCGCCATGAGTACCGTGATATTTTCAAGGAAGAAATAGCCCTGCACCGTATACCGGCACTGAAAGATATTTTATGCAAGCCCGAACTATTGGCAACCATAGCCGACTTCCATTTCCGCAAAGAGCATCCCGCAGAAGCCTTAAGCATCTATAAAGAAATAACGGATATGAACCATGCCGATGCGGAAATCTTCCAAAAGACCGGCTATTGCCTGCAAAAAGAGAAACGTTACAAAGAAGCTATCGAGGCTTATAGGAAAGCCGATGTGCTGAAACCCGATCATGTATGGACTATCCGCCACCTCGCCACCTGCCACCGCCAATTGCGGGACTTTGCAACGGCATTGGAATATTACAGAAAAGCGGAAGCCATGCAACCGGAAAACAGAAACCTGCCATTCCTTATCGGCAGTTGCCTGGCAGAGCAGGAACGCTACGAAGAAGCCTTGCAGTGTTTCTTTAAGCTGGATTTCATGGAAAACGACTGTATCAAGGCATGGCGTGCCATAGGCTGGTGCTCGTTTGTCAGCGGAAAATTTGAACAGGCCATGCGGTATTACAACAAGATACTTGCCTTGAAACCGCTTTCCACAGATTACCTCAATGCCGGACACGCAGCATTGCTATTGGGAAATATGGAAAAGGCTGCCGAACTGTACGGAAAAGCCACCTCGGAAAGCGGTAACCGGGAGACTTTTCTTGAGATGTTCGATAAAGACAAGGAGATGCTTATCAAGTTGGGGGTAGACGAAAAAGACATACCGTTGATAAGAGATTTTGGTTTAACCGCTGATTAAAAGATAAAAAATATATCCCGTCATTCAGAGACTCGTAGCAATGAAAAGCCTCCCTCCCCTATATAAGCTTACCGCTACACATCTCTGAATGACAGTATGACGTAAGATTTCGCTTCCCATACTTCCTATATTTACTTCATTGGAGTAAAAAACAGGCAAAATGGTGTATTTTCCGTTCATATTACCTCTCCTTATTTCCTAATTGAAGGTATTTACTTATTTTTGCTATAGCTTTAAAGTAAATACAATGAAACGACTCGATGTTCTTATTCTTTTGCTATCAATAACCGTATTCATCATTGCCCAACCGGTTTGTCAGGTCAAGCACTTTTCTGTCAATGACGGTCTCGCCCAAGGAAATGTAATGGGAATGCTTCAAGACCAAAAAGGCTTCATCTGGTTCAGCACTTGGAACGGACTGAGTAAATATGACGGATACACATTCAAGACCTATAAGACTTCTCAGGAAGACCGTTACGCTTTCGGCAGTAACCGTATGGGAACAATCTCCGAAAGCAAATACGGAGATATCTGGTGTCCTACCTACGACGGACAAGCCTGTCTGTTCGATGTGGAAACGGAAAAATTCATCGATGTATTGCAACCTCTTGAAATTACAACCAAGCACTCTAACTATGTCTCACGCATATTGTCATTGAAGAAAGGCATAGCGTGGATTATCTGCAAAAACGGATACACATATAGAGCCGATGAACAACTATGCAAACGCGGAGAAGGTATCACACTGTACTCCACATTCACCAAGAATCTGAAAGGAGACCGTATCTATACCGTTTATCAGGACTCCGATGAAGACGAATGGATATTGACCAACAAAGGCGTCACCATTGTTGGAAACAAAAGGGTAGACACAGACTTTCCATTTCAATATATCACACAAATAAAGGAGAATATATATCTGATTGCCGACAAGGGTAAGCTGGCGCAATACAATTTTCAAACTCAAAAGCTGAAGTTTATCAATATCCCTTGTCCTCACAATAGAATAACCAATGTTACTGTAATAGGAACAGAAACGCTGGCATTAGGTACGGACAATGGTCTGATACTGTATTCCACTCCCGACAATACATTCCGCCAAATCGATATTCGTACATCCACTCAACCTTCCAATTATGTGGAGCAGGTCTATCAAGACAAGCAACAAAATATTTGGGTATTCTCCCAAAGCTCCGGCATCATCCGTATCTTACCTGGCAGTGATGAAAAAGAGCACCTGTTTACTCCCCAGAATGAAGTTATCAGGCACGGGCGCAACAGCCGTAAACTGATATTCGAAGACAAAACCGGTAACCTATGGGTATTACCCACCAACGGTAACCTTTCTTATTACGACCGGAAAGAAAAAAAACTCAAACCGCTGCTTACCGACACTGACAATCCTAAATCCATATTCAGTCCATTGGTACGCTTTTACACTCTCGACACACAAGGAAACTGTTGGCTTGCCACTGCACGTGGAATAGACCGGATAAGTTTTTTCCCTCAAAGTTTTCAATTCTACCAAACCGATTACGAAGCAGAAACACGTGCCTTCCTGCGAGATAGCAATAATCGCTTATGGAGCGCATCCAAAGCAAGTTACATCCAGATATATGCTCCCGACGGAAGTTTGGAAGGCTACCTTTCGCCACAGGGAAATATTGTCAAAGAGAAACAACTGTTCTACAACGGCGTATACGCCATCATGGAAGACAAAGAAAAGAACATCTGGCTGGGTACGAAAGGCGCCGGATTATTCCAACTGACTCCCAAAGGAATAAATCGATATTCCGTCACCTGCTTTAAGCACCAACCGAATAATCCTTACAGTATAAGTGACAACAGCATATACTCCATTTTTCAGGATAGTCACAACCGTATCTGGATAGGTTGTTATGGTGGCGGACTAAACCTGCTGATCCGGCGAAATGACCAAACACCCATATTCATCCATAGCAACAATGAACTGAAAAACTATCCCACGGATTATGGAATGAAAGTGCGTAACATCACCGAAGCTCCCGGCGGCGTACTTATGGTAGGTACCACGAACGGACTGCTCACTTTCTCCAATAAGTTTGAATTGCCCGAAGAGGTAAAGTTCTACAGAAACTGCCATCAGCCGGGCGATAAAAACAGTCTTTCCACCAACGACATTACGCACATCTATACAGACAAACGAAAGACGACATACGTTATAAGTTTCACCGGCGGTATCAGTAAAATTATCTCCGATCAATTGCTCAGCGAACAAATACGCTTCAAGAACTACGACCAAAGCAACGGATTAGCCTCCGACCTGACCCTCTCAATGACGGAAGACACCCACAATCACCTTTGGATAGTTTCCGAAATAGCCTTGTCCAGATTTAATCCCGGCAACGAGACTTTTGAAAACTACACGCTCGGCTCCACCTATCAGCAACAGTTCAACTTCTCAGAAGCTCTCCCTGTCATTAACGCCCGCAAACAAATCGTATTGGGTACAGACAAAGGTTTTTTGGAAATTTCTCCCGATAAGATGCGAAAAAGCACCTATGTACCTCCTATCGTATTTACCGGATTTAAAATACAAGGGCATCCGGCAGACCATCCAATCGACAATCTGAAAGAACTGGAACTGAAAGCATCCCAGCGGAACGTTACTTTCCAATTTGCCGCACTCGATTACGTAAACCCCGACAATATACTTTATGCCTATCGCCTACAAGGATTGGAAGACGAATGGAATGAAGTCGACAACAACCGTTCCGCCAGCTATATCAATCTGCCTGCAGGACAGTACCAATTACAAATCAAATCGACCAACAGCGACGGAGTATGGACCGACAACATACGTACGCTATCCATCCATGTACTCCCGACATTTTGGGAAACCTATTGGGCATGGCTACTCTATTTCATCCTGTTTATCTTATTCACCGCCACCATTGTATATGTTCTGTTCTATATTTACCGTCTGCGCCACCAAGTAGACATGGAACAGCAACTCGCAAATGTCAAGCTACGTTTCTTCACCGATATTTCCCACGAACTGCGTACTCCGTTGACCCTGATAGGCAGTCCGGTTACAGAAGTCCTGGAGAACGAGCCCCTGTCTCCCACTGCCCGCGAGCACCTAACCCTTGTACGCAGGAATACAGAACGGATGCTCCGACTAATGAACCAGATACTGGATTTCCGCAAAATACAAAATCAGAAGATGAAGCTGCTAGTGGAAAACACAGACCTTATTCCACTCTTGCAGAAAGTGATGGACAGCTTCCTGCTGATAGCCAAAGAAAAGGAAATTGACTACCGGATGCAATCTGCGACCAAATCCGTTTTCGGTTGGATAGACCGGGACAAATTCGAAAAGATATTCTTTAACCTGCTTTCCAACGCATTCAAATATACTCCCAACGGCAAAGCTATCACAGTCAAAGTTACGCCACATAAAGACACGATAGACATCGAAGTGGCGGACGAAGGAATCGGAATCGCAACGGAAAAGTTGCGTACCCTTTTCCAGCGTTTTGAAACACTGGTAAAGGAGAATATTCTCCAGCCCTCATCGGGTATCGGACTATCACTGGTAAAAGAGATGGTAGAGATTCACCACGGTAGCATCAAAGTAGACAGCCAGCCTGGTGTGGGCAGCCGTTTTACCGTAACCCTGCCTCTGCAAAAGCAAGCTTTCGAGAAAGATACGCAAGCGGAATTCATATTGAACGATGCTCAGTCATCCTCTCCGACTGCCACCGATGAAGACACAAAAGGAACAGATGCAAAAGAGACTTATGACAATAATACCACCGACTGCCACTCCATTCTGGTGGTAGAGGACAACAAAGAACTGCGGACTTTTCTAAGGAACAGCCTGTCGGGAGACTACACCGTTATCACTGCTTCCAACGGAGAAGAAGGGCTGCAATCTGCCATAGACAATCTCCCGGACTTAATCATCAGCGATGTCATGATGCCCGTCATGGATGGATTGGAAATGGTGAAGCACATCAAAGAAAACAATTCCATTTGCCACATTCCCATCATCATACTATCGGCAAAGGCATCTTTGGACGATCGCATAGCAGGACTGGAGCAGGGAATAGATGACTATATAACCAAGCCTTTCAGCGCCACTTACTTGAAAACCCGTATCGTCACGCTCCTCCGCCAACGCAAATCGTTGCAGGAAATGTACATGGCGCAACTCACTGAAAGCAAGAACGCCATTATCTCCGGCAACCTCACCCCTTCACAACCTCAGATAACTCCTTTTGACGAACAATTCATGCAAAAGGTTATGGAGTTTATGGAACAGCAAATGGACAACTCGGAGCTGACTATCGACGCATTCGCCGAGCATCTGATGATGAGCCGTACTATCTTTTATCGGAAGTTGAAATCGATTATCGGGCTTACTCCCGTGGATTTCATACGCGAAATCCGCATCAAACGCGCCGTACAACTGATAGACAGCGGAGAGTATAACTTCTCGCAAATTGCTTATATGACCGGATTCAGCGATCCGAAGTACTTCAGCAAATGCTTTAAAAAGGTTATGGAGGTCACACCTTCGGAATATAAAGAGAAAAAATGAAAAAACATCCGAATAAAAAACACACTCTTTCGACCGGATATTACCCGTTTAAAAACCGGAAAGCGCGTACTATTGCAATCGTTAAACGGAATACCATAAAAAACGATTACTCAAAGATGAAAAAACAATGGATTATCGCCTGCCTTGCCGGTGTACTAACGACTGGTGCCCAGGCCCAACAATCAAACTATGTTTCCGAAGTATGGATAGCCGACCAAGGAAACGGCACCTACAAGAACCCTGTTCTCTATGCAGACTACTCCGACCCTGATGTCTGCCGCGTGGGTGATGATTTCTACCTGACGTCATCCAGTTTCGGCTGTCTGCCCGGACTACAGATTCTCCATTCCAAAGACTTGGTGAACTGGTCTATTATCAGCGCCGCCGTACCCGCCGCCCTTCCTCCGGTCACCACTCCCGAACGTCCGGAACACGGCAACCGTGTGTGGGCTCCCAGTATCCGCCATCATAACGGCGAATTCTATATTTTCTGGGGAGACCCGGACCAAGGCATATTCATGGTAAAGTCGTCCCGGGCAGAAGGTCCGTGGAGCAAGCCCGTACTTGTAAAAGAGATTAAGGGCATTATCGATACCTGCCCCATTTGGGATGAAGACGGCAAAGTCTACCTGGCACACGCATACGCCGGCAGCCGCGCCGGGCTGAAAAGCGTCATCGCCATCTGCGAGTTGAGCGCCGACGCTACCCAAGTCATCGGTCCTTCCCGCATCATCTTCGATGGACACGAACATCACGGCACGTGCGAAGGGCCGAAACTGTACAAACGCAACGGTTATTACTACGTTTTCCTCCCTGCCGGCGGCGTGGCTACCGGCTGGCAGGTGGTGCTTCGCTCCCGTAACATCTATGGTCCTTATGAAAACCGTACCGTACTGGCACAGGGCAACTCACCCGTCAACGGACCTCATCAGGGTGGCTGGGTGGACACGCCTACCGGTGAAGACTGGTTCATGCACTTTCAGGATGTAGGTGCCTACGGACGTGTAGTACATCTACAACCCATGAAGTGGATTGACGACTGGCCTGTAATCGGAACAGATAAAGACGGAGACGGATGCGGCGAACCCGTACTGACCTACCGCAAGCCCGATATAGGTAAGACATACCCCGTATGTACCCCGCAAGAAAGCGATGAGTTCGACGGCTACACCCTGTCTCCGCAATGGCAGTGGCACGCCAACATCAATGATAAATGGGCATATTACGCCGGCGACCGGAGTATGGTGCGTCTTTACTCCTATCCCGTTCCGGATAATTACAAGAGCTTGTGGGATGTGCCCAACCTGTTGTTGCAGAAAACCCCGTCGGACAACTTCACCGCAACCATGAAACTGACCTTCCGCCCCAACCCGAAGTACAAAGGCGAGCGTACCGGATTGGTAGTCATGGGCATGGATTATGCCGGACTCATACTGGAGAATACGGAACAGGGAACCGTACTTTCGCAAATCGCCTGCCGGAAAGCAGACAGAGGCGGCACCGAAAAAACAAATGACAGCGTTGCCGTAAAAGACTCTACCCTCTACCTGCGAGTGAAGTTCAGCGCCGACGGCAGTAAAGTGAAAGGCACAGACGACCTGTTGGTACGCTGCAACTTCAGTTACAGTCTCGACGGCAAGAAGTTCCGTCCGCTCGGCGAAACCTTCCAAGCCCATGAAGGCAAATGGATAGGAGCCAAAGTAGGAACATTTTGTACCCGCCCCGCTATCCGCACCAACGACGGCGGCTGGACGGATGTAGACTGGTTCCGTATCACAAGAAAATAAATGTTGATATCAAAACGTTATCAAAGCATACAGAAAAAAACAACTATATTCATATAATCATGAGAAACAGAATAACCTATCTGCTTGCCTGCCTCATTGTTTCGGGTAGCAGCCTTGCACAGTCCGTCTATAAGGACAACAGCTACAGTCCGGCAGAGCGTGCGGAAGATTTAGTGAAACAACTCACACTGGAAGAAAAAGTATCCTTGATGATGGACAACTCAAAACCCGTGGAACGGTTGGGTATCAAGCCCTACAACTGGTGGAACGAAGCATTGCACGGAGTAGCACGCAGCGGTTTGGCAACCTTTTTTCCGCAACCCATCGGCATGGCGGCTTCTTTCTCTCCCGAAGCTTTACATACAGCTTTCGTTGCCGTATCCGACGAAGCACGAGCCAAGAATGCCGTCTACTCGAAAGAGGGCAGCTACAAACGCTATCAAGGGCTGACCATCTGGACACCCACGGTGAACATCTACCGCGACCCTCGCTGGGGACGGGGTATAGAAACATACGGTGAAGACCCTTATCTGGCAAGCGTTATGGGCGTAAATGTTGTAAAAGGCCTGCAATGCCTGGACGAAAACCGGAAATACGATAAGGTACACGCTTGCGCCAAGCACTTCGCCGTGCACTCCGGTCCCGAATGGAACCGCCACAGCTTCAATGCGGAGAACATCAGCCCGCGCGATTTGTACGAAACCTACCTGCCGCCCTTTGAAGCACTGGTAAAAGAAGGTAAGGTAAAAGAAGTGATGTGTGCCTACAACCGCTTCGAGGGTGAACCTTGCTGCGGCAGCAACCGCCTGCTGACGCATATTCTCCGCGAAGAGTGGGGATACGACGGTATTGTCGTATCCGATTGCAGCGCCATCAGCGACTTCCACAACGCCAAAGGACACAAAACCCACCCCGATGCCGCTTCCGCCTCTTCTGCCGCCGTACTGAGTGGAACAGACCTGGAATGCGGTTCCAATTACCGTTCGCTGATAGAAGGAGTAAAAAGAGGACTCATCAATGAAAAAGACATCGACCGCTCCGTAAAACGTCTGTTACAGGCACGCTTCGAATTGGGCGAGATGGACGAACTCAGCCGGGTGGACTGGGCACAGACACCCTATTCCGTAGTCGGCTCCGACAAGCACGATTCACTGTCGCTGGACATGGCACGCAAGTCCATGACACTGTTACAAAACAAAAACGGCATCCTTCCCCTCAAACGCGGCGGGAAAGTCATCGCCGTAATGGGTCCCAACGCCAACGACTCCGTGATGCAGTGGGGAAACTACAACGGTACTCCCAAACGTACCATCACCATTCTGGACGGTATCCGATCGGCCATGGGCAAAGACGACAAACTGATTTACGAACAAGGCTGTTCATGGGTGGAAAGGAAATTGATACGCAGCGTATTCAGCCAGTGTAAATCCGAAAACGGCCCCGGCTTCAGCGCCCGTTACTGGAACAATACGGAGTTCAAGGGCGAACCCGCAGCCACGGCACAGCTAAGCACTCCGTTCCATCTCTGTACTTCCGGAGCCACTGTTTTTGCACCGGGCGTAAACCTCACCGATTTCTCTGCCGTTTACCAAAGCGTATTCACTCCCCGGGAGAGCGGCGATGTTGTGTTCGACTTCTACTGCTACGGTTCCGTAAAGCTGCTCGTCGACGGCAAAGAGGTGAAGAGCTTCACCAACAAACACGGCAGCCGTCCGCAAGCACACGGCATGCGTGTAGAGGCCGGCAAATCGTATGACATTGAAATCCGCTTCCAATACTTTGCCAGCGATGCCCAGCTCAACTTCGACATCGGCTTCAAGGAAGAGTGCGACATACAACGCTCGGTAGCCAAAGTGAAAGATGCCGATATCGTGATTTTTGCAGGCGGCATATCCCCTCAACTGGAAGGAGAAGAGATGGGCGTTGACCTGCCCGGCTTCAAGAGAGGCGACCGCACGGACATCGAACTGCCTGCCGTTCAACGGGAAATGATTAAAGCGCTTCACGATGCAGGCAAGAAGGTTATCTTCGTAAACTGTTCGGGTTCCCCCATTGCCATGGAAGCCGAGACGGAACACTGCCAAGCCATTCTGCAGGCATGGTATCCGGGACAGTCGGGCGGTAAGGCTGTTGCCGAAGTCCTGTTCGGCGACTACAACCCTGCCGGACGCCTGCCGGTTACGTTCTACCGCAGCCTGTCGCAACTGCCCGACTTCGAAGACTACAACATGGCAGGACATACCTACCGCTTCTTCAAAGGCGAACCGCTTTTCCCGTTCGGATACGGTTTGAGTTACACCACATTCAAATACGGTAAAATGAAACTGGATTCATCTGTCAAGGTAGGCGAAACGGCAAAAATCACCGTACCCATCACCAATACCGGCAGCCGCGACGGCGAGGAA
>ULVT01089457.1_pt1 | contig 40517 bp, 33 predicted proteins | sample 1959701 | NCBI WGS metagenome assembly ULVT01 (sample SAMEA4835793, study PRJEB28245) | human gut metagenome | biome: gut microbiome; material: fecal sample | place: Denmark | collected 2008
CACAATTTTTAATTGCAGCAAATCTTATGAAAAATCTGTGCCGCCGTTGGTCGACTCTGTGTGTAGAGCCGTTTTTGATATTATCAAAAAATCAGACACGGCTTGTACAAAATAAAAAACAGGACGGACTATTATCATCAAAGATAATAATCCATCCCGTTTGAAAATCCTGCCGAAATGCGGCGGGTTAAATATTTTTATTTTCCAAAAGATAACCGCGAACCTTGCCTGCAAGATAGAACGAACCGCAAGTAACGAGCGTTCCGCCGTTTTGCTTTATGTCATTTATCGCCATGCGGCAGGCTTCTGTCGGGTCGGACACAGGCGTACAATCGGCGCAATATTTATTGGCAAGCTTGCTCAGGGCTTCGGGGTTCATGCTGCGCGGATTGTCCGGAGCTGTCAGGTACATTTTTTCAAACAGCGGCGCGGTCAGGCGCAGATATGTGTCGCAGTCCTTATCGCCCATGAGCGCGCACACGGCAACGCGTCTGCCGCTTGTGAAGCGTTCCAGAAAGGCTTTAAGCGCCGAGGCGCAGCCCTCGTTGTGACCGCCGTCAAGAATAATATTTTCGCCGATAAGCTCCATTCGCGCGGGCATCACGGCGTTTTTCATTCCCTGCTCTATCGCTTCGCCGCTGACATTCAATCCGCATTCGCGAACGGCGGTGACGGCCGTCAGCGCATTTTTTATCATATGGTCGCCCGCGAACGGTATGCGGAAATTCAGCGAGCCGTAGATAATATCTGTGCCGCGTATCGTCTCGTCAACAACGCGGCAGGCGGTCATATCCGGCACTGCGAGCCTATTTTTCTCGCGCCGAGCGGTTTCTTCTATAACACGGCGTGCATCAACAGACTGCTCGGGATACATGACCGTCACGCCGCGCGGCTTGATTATTCCGCATTTCTGCGCGGCTATTTCAGCTATTGTATTGCCGAGTATCGCGGTATGATCCATGGAAATCGAGGTTACGACGGAGACGAGCGGAGTTTTTATAATATTCGTTGAATCGAGCAGCCCACCGAGCCCGACTTCGAGCACGACAACATCACATTTGCGCTCTTTATACCAGAGAAACGCGGCGGCGGTCAGGGTCTCGAACTCGGTTGCGACAATTCCGCGTTTATCGAGCTTGTCGCACACCGATTTAACGCGCTCAACGGTCGAGGCGAGCTCCTCCGGCGGAATCATCTCGCCGTCAATTTGCATGCGCTCGCGGAAATCAATGACATAGGGCGAAGTGAACAGCCCGGTTCTGTACCCGGCGGCAGAGAGCATACAGGATATCATGGTGCTCGTCGAGCCTTTGCCGTTCGTCCCGGCAACATGGATGAAGCGAAGCTCATCCTGCGGGTTGCCGAGCGCGGCGCAGAGCGCCCTGATACGCTCCATGCCGGGGTGTATGCCAAAGGTCAGGCGCGAATGGATATATTCGATTGCTTCGGTTGGTGTCATCAGTTTTCCTCCGTAAAGCGTCAAAGGACGGGACATGCCCGTCCTTTGCAGGTTGGTTTTTATGAGAGAATATGCACAAGCGCAATAAATTCCGAATTCGCACGGTTCTCACAACACAGTATCACGCGAAATTATGAGCCGTCTTCCCGAACTGCGAGAAATTGTGCAGAGCAAGGCGTGGGGTTCTGCGGGCAAAGGAGCGCACTTTGTGTGCGTGACCGAACGGGCATGGTTCCCACAACGCAGTATCACGCGAAATTACGCATTGGCGCCAAAATTACGCACAGGCGAGCCAATAGCGGAATTTTGTGCGAAACAAGGCGTGGGGTTCTGCGAACGATGGAGCGCACGCGGGTGCGTGACTGAGTTCGCATGGTTCCCACAACGCAGTATCACGCGAAATTACGCATTGGCGATTTTGGAGAGGCTGTCGTTGAGCATAGCAATCTTCTCATTCAGCTTTCTCGCCGCTTCGCGCTGAGCCTCAACGACCGGCGCGGGAGCTTTGGAGACAAAGTTCTCGTTGGAGAGCTTGGCGTTGATGCCGTCGAGCTGCTTCTGAGCGGAGGCGAGCTCTTTGTTGAGTCTTGCGCGCTCGGCTTCGAAGTCAACGAGGTCGCCCATGGGGATATATATCTTTGCGGCGTCGGTGACGATGCAGACTGCGCCGTCTATCTCGATGCCGTCCTCAACCTCGACCTCGGACGCGCCCGCGAGCTTCTGCATGAACTCGCCGGAAAGTCTGAAGGTATCGACATAGGAGGTGCTGATATATATTTTCGCTCTCTTTGAATGAGGAACGTTCATCTCGGCGCGGCGGTTTCTTATCGCCCTGACCGCGTCCATAATCATGTTCATCTGCTCTTCCTCTGCGCTGAAGTTCAGAGCGTCGGAATACTGCGGCCAATCGGAGACCATTATGCTCGCGCCCTCATGCGGCAGGGACTGCCAGATCTCCTCAGTCACGAACGGCATGAACGGATGGAGAAGCTTCAGAACATTGGACATGACATATATGAGCACGCGCTTTGCGCACTGTGCGGGCTCGCCGCCCTTTTGCAGGCGAATCTTCGCAAGCTCGATATACCAGTCGCAGAAAACATCCCAGATGAAATCATAGAGCTTCTGAACGGCGATGCCGAGCTCGAATCTCTCGAGATTGTCCGTAACCTCTTTGACGAGGTCGTTATAGAGGCTGAGCACCCACTTATCCTCAAGCGCAAGCTCATCGGGCAGACCCGCTTCTTCGGAGCCGTCGAGGTTCATAAGGATAAAGCGTGCGGCGTTCCAGAGCTTGTTCGCAAAGTTGCGGCTCGCTTCGACCTTTTTGTCGGAATATCTCATGTCGTTTCCGGGGCTGTTGCCGTTGGCAAGAGTGAAGCGCAGGGCATCTGCGCCGTACTTGTCAATGACCTCGAGCGGGTCGATGCCGTTGCCGAGCGACTTCGACATTTTTCTGCCCAGCTCATCGCGGACGAGTCCGTGGATGAGGACGGTATCGAACGGAACCTGACCGGTCTGCTCGATGCCGGAGAACATCATTCTCATGACCCAGAACGGGATTATATCGTAACCTGTGACAAGGGTGTTGGTGGGATAATAGCGCTTGAAATCCTCGCTGTCGGTATTCGGCCAGCCGAGGGTCGAGAACGGCCAGAGAGCCGAGGAGAACCATGTATCAAGCGTATCGGGATCCTGATGAATATGGGTGCTGCCGCACTTCGAGCACTTGTCGGGAGCGGTTCTTGCAACGGTTATCTCGCCGCAATCGTCGCAATACCATGCAGGGATGCGGTGACCCCACCAGAGCTGGCGGGAGATGCACCAGTCGCGGATATTCTCGAGCCAATGGAAATAGACCTTTTCAAAGCGCTTCGGGACAAACTTTGTCTCGCCGTTTTTAACAGCGTCGATAGCAGGACCCGCGAGGGGCTTCATGCTGACGAACCACTGCTTTGAAACGCGGGGCTCAACGGTAGTTGAGCAGCGGTAGCAGGTGCCGACATTGTGGTTATAATCCTCGACCTTGACGAGAGCGCCCTCAGCCTCAAGATCCTTGACGATAGCTTTTCTCGCCTCGTATCTGTCCATACCGGCGTATTTCGGATAGTCATCGACTATCTTTGCGTCATCGGTCAGGACATTGATAACTGGCAGGTTATGGCGCAGACCGACCTCGAAGTCGTTCGGGTCATGCGCGGGGGTTATCTTAACGACACCGGTACCGAAGTCTATCTCGACATAATCATCGGCGACAACGGGTATCTCGCGGTGGACTATGGGCAGGATGAGCGTCTTGCCGACGATATCCTTATATCTTTCATCATTGGGGTTGACGGCGACTGCGGTATCGCCGAGCAGTGTCTCGGGTCGGGTCGTTGCAAGCTCAAGATAGCCGCTTCCGTCCTTGAAAGGATAGCGAAGATGCCAGAAGTGACCCGCCTGATCCTCATATTCGACCTCGGCGTCGGAGATCGTAGTCAGGCAATGGGGACACCAGTTGATTATTCTCTCGCCCCTGTAAATGAGTCCCTTTTCATAGAGGTTGCAGAAAACCTCGTTGACAGCCTCGTTGCAGCCCTCGTCGAGGGTGAAGCGCTCGCGCTCCCAGTCGCAGGACGAGCCCATCTTCTTGAGCTGTTCGATTATTCTGCCGCCGAACTTCTCTTTCCACGCCCATGCGCGCTCGAGGAAGCCTTCACGGCCGACATCGTCCTTTGTAAGGCCTTCCTTTGCCATAGCCTCGACTATCTTCGCCTCGGTGGCGATAGAAGCGTGGTCGGTGCCGGGCAGCCAGAGGGTATCATAGCCCTGCATGCGGTGGTAGCGGATAAGTATATCCTGAAGAGTATTGTCAAGAGCATGACCCATATGGAGCTGACCCGTGATGTTCGGAGGGGGAATAACTATAGTATAGGGTTTCTTCTCCGGGTCGGGTACGGCGTGGAAGAAATTGCCGTCGAGCCAGAATTTATAGGTTCTGTCCTCCACTTCCTTCGGATCATACTGTTTTGCGAGTTCCTTTGCCATAACATAATCCATTTCTCCGGCGAATAGATTTTACATGAACGCTGATTGCTCCGCGCCGGAGGAGCAGCGTTGATTTTACATTTCAAAAATCGGCGGCGATGCGGTACTCGGCACTGCATACGCCTTTTTGGGGGATTCCCTCTTTTCCGATGAATTACTCTATATTATCACATTCAGAAGCGTTTTTGTCAAGAGATTTAACGCTTTTTGACTTCTCCGGAGGCAAAAATGAAGAACACGAAACGGCTTCTCATAAACACGCTGACGCTCGCCGCGACATCGTTTCTCATGCGCACGGTCGGCGTTGCGTTCAATGTATATCTGACCGGGCGGCTGGGCGCGGCGGGAATAGGACTTTTTTCGCTCGTCACGGATGTATACGCGATGGCGCTGACATTTTCGTTTGCGGGTCTGCCGCTCGCATCGACGCGGCTCACGGTCGAAGATTCCGGAAAAAATGCCGGTCAGGGCGTATGGATAATGCGGCGGTGCGCGCTCTACGGGCTGACGGTCGGGTGCATGATGCTCGCCGCCGTATGGTTCGGCGCGGAGCTGATAGCAAAATTGTGGCTCGGCGACATACGCACGGCGTCGTCGCTTCGCATACTCGCGCTGAGCCTCCCCGCGGCATCGGTCGGCTGCGCGTTCAGCGGATATTTCACGGCGCGGCGCACGGTGCTCAAATACGCGGCGGTGCAGATATTCGAGCAGGCAGTAAAAATAGCGGTCTCTGTTCTGATGCTTCGATTCTGGGCGGCAAAGGGCGCAGAATATGCCTGCGACGCGGTGGCGCTCGGCATAACGATATCGCAAATAAGCTCGCTGCTATGCGCCTTTTTGCTCTACAAGTCAACGAAGCACCAAAAGCCGAAAGAAAAAACGCCCGGCGGGCTTCGGGCTCTGCTGCGCATTGCGCTCCCTGACGCCGCCGGGTCGTGCGCGCGCTCGGTGCTGCTGACGATAGAACACCTGCTGATTCCCGTGGGCTTTCGCAAATCGGGGCAGAGCGCGGGCGGCGCGATGACGCTCTACGGAGTCATTCACGGCATGGCTCTGCCGGTTATCCTCTACCCCGCCGCCATAATGACAGCTCTCGCGAGCATGCTCGTGCCTGAATTTGCCGAATGTGCGGCGCGCGGCAACAGAAACAGGATAGACAGCATGGCGGCGCGGGCAATAAAAATAACCGTGCTGTTTTCGATGGGCACGGCGGGAATAATGTTCATTTTTTCCGAGGGGCTGTCGCAGTGCATCTACGGGGACGGGCAATGCGCGGAATATCTGCGCGTGCTCGCGCCGCTTCTGCCGATAATGTACACAGACACGACAGTTGACGGAATACTCAAAGGGCTCGACCAGCAGGTATATTCAATGAGATATAATATAATCGACTCCGCGATGTGCGTCGTGCTCGTGCTGATGCTCATCCCGAAATATTCCGTAAAGGGCTATGTTGCGATACTTTTTATCAGCGAGATAGTAAACTTTTCGCTGAGCATACACAGGCTTTCAAAAGTTTGCACGCTCGAAATAAATATCATGGATTCGATAATAAAGCCCGCCGTCTGCGTGACGGCTTCGTTTCTCGCGGGGCTGCTGCTCTCCTCGGCGCAGGGCAGCGGAAAAGCCGCGCTGACAATCATAATAACTGTCAACGCGGCGGTGTATATTCTTCTGCTGATGCTCACGGGCAGCATCTCGGCGCAGGATATTATTTGGTTCAAAAACATCTTTTCGCGCGGCTCAAAATCTGAAAAAAGAGGGCTCTGCGCTGCTCGGATAAACGACCGTCAGCGTTCCCTGAGCCACTGATATTTCGCTCATTTTACCGACAAATTCATTGCTGACGCCGAGGGCGTATGTGTTCTTCAAGGTGCCGTTTTTGAGCTCATATTTGAGCCCGCTTATAGTGACACCCGATGAGATATCCGAATGGGAGAACACGGAGACCATGCCCTTTGCGTTCTCGTCAAAAATAATTCTGCCGTTTGTTATCGAAGTGAACGAAGTTTTGCGCGCGTCGATAATCGCGTTCATCCCGCGCCTCGACAGAGACGAGATGAGCTGGATATTCGCAAGAGTATGGTCGGCTCTGCCGCCCGATGCGCCGTAGAGAATGAAATTTTTATATCCGCGCATCACGCCCTCTGCGACCGCCGCCCCCATATCCGTATCGTTCTTTTCGCAGGGCAGGACGATAATATTACGCCCGTTCGGAGTGTGTCCGAGGGAATCGAAATCGCCTATGACCAAATTCGGAGTTATGCCGAGATTCTGAAGATACAGCAGACCTTTATCGGCAGCGATGATGAAATCGCCCTCCCCTGTCGGGCGGATTCCGAAGAAGTCGCCGCCGCCGACTATATGACAAACTTTGCTCATAATATCACCGTCCGTTTGTTTCTTTGACAATTATATATCATCAATCATAATTTTTCAATCATATACGAAAAGCCGCCCCGGAATATATCCGGAGCGGTAATTTTATGCTGCATCTTCGTCTTCCGCCGACGAAGTTGAGCCGAAATCGGGAAGAGTGAACGGGAAGCGGCGGGTCGTGCTCTCTGCCTCGGTGAGCTCGCTCACCGCCTCGGAAGTATGCTCATGAGTTACAGGCTCTTCGCTCTCCGCCACAGTACCGACATCGGTGTGCGGACGGGTCGACGCAGAATATGAGCCTGAGCCGCTGCTGTTGCTGCTCGGGACTGCGCCCTTTTTCAGCAGATCGACAGCGGAGACATGGTTATCGCCAATCTTTATATTCGTGTCGCCGTAGAGAGCGAGCTGGAGCTCACGCGCAACGACGGGATAATCGACGACCCAGACCGAAAGGCGCTGGTTGATTATCTTGCCGTAGTAGGTATAGAGCTGAGCAGAAGTGTAGTTGCCCTCGGTCGGCATGACTATCTGCTTTATCTCGTAGTTCATCCAGCCCTGAGAGAGCGCCTGGGTCATGAGAGAGAGAATCTCACTGCGCTTGTAGTTCGTCACGACATTGGGAAGGACGATATCGAGCGCGTTGTTGAGCTGACCCGCAGAGGCGTTCTGCGCGCTCTTGATGAGAGCCATGATAACGGTACGCTGTCTCGCAGTTCTGCCGACATCGCCTTCGTTGTCGACATGGCGGATACGGCTGTAGACCAGAGCCTGTCTGCCGCTGAGCTTGACGGAATCGCCGGAGGTTATCTTCTTTATCTTCGTTGTGGTGCGGTTGATATAATCCGCCTCATAGGGCTCAATCGGAACGGACACACCGCCGAGAGAGTCAATAAGCTTCGGGAAGCTCTTGAAATCGACGCTGATATAATGATCGATCTCAATCTTGTAGTTATTCTCAAGCGTCTCGATAAGTGCCGCGGGACCGCCCCAGAAATAGGCATGGTTAGTCTTGCAGCAGCGCTCGGAGCCGTTGATGTTCATATAGGTATAGCAGTCTCTGAGGAAGGACACGAGCGTTATCGTCTTGGTCTTTTTGTTAAGCGAGAGCAGGATGATGGCATCCGAACGTCCGCCCTCTGCCTTGCCGGTCTCGCTGTCAACGCCGAGGAGCAGAACATTGATTATATTCTTGCTCGAATACTTCGCGCCGCCGTTCTTCGCCCACGCAGTTATGAGGCTGTCGATGCTCGAAGCGTCGCTGACATCGTACATTGCATCAAACTGCTCCTCGGGCGCAAAGGTGCCCTCGGGATCACCGTTGCTGCCGTGGTCGATGGTAATAAGTCCGAGCTTATTGCCGATATAGATGCCGCCGCCGATTATAGCAAGGGCGAGCACCACGCAGACAACGGTAATCGTAATTTTTAGATTGCGTTTGTTGTTGTCCATAAAAAACTGTTTAAATGTTCTTTTTTCTTTCTTTTCCATAAAGCAGCTCACTTTCAACAGTATTCGGCATATTGTATCACTTTTTGCGTCAAAAAGCTATACCAATCCCACAAATTTATTGTTTCTTTATTTTTGGCTGTTTACGCAAAACGTGCAAAATATAAAACGCACGGATTTGAGATTTTACTGCACGGCGGCGGAAAACTTTTTGAGAGGATGATATCGCCGCCGAAAAAGTCCAATTGATATAACGCTGAGCATACATAAAACGGATTGAAAAATTGAGATTTGTCTATCACTTGAGCTGTAGCAAAGTAAAAGCAAGCGACTCAATTGATTTTTATCATCAGATTTTCAATAGCCGCGCCGCAGTGTTTGATAAGCTTTTTTAGAGAAGTGAGGGAACGGCTTGCGAAGCAAGACGCACGAGCCAGTCTCCGTCAGATATCAAACACTTCGGCGCGGCTATTGGAAGCTTGATTATAAAGACAAGTCGGCAGTCTACTTATACTTTGTAAAAATTCGTGCTAATCAAATCAACAAATCCAAGTTTATCAAACCGATAAAATTGGCACGTCTATACACCTTACAGAAACAAAAACGACCTATGAGCCATAGATCGTTTTTATATTCTATAAGCACCCCGCCAAAAATCAATGGGGAAATTATTCATCAAACAGACCGTCCATGAGTTCGAGTGCTGCTTTGCGGCGGCGTTCTTCTTCCTCGCGGTCGAGCACGAACGAGCCGTCCGGCAGGCGGCGCAGGACACTGCCCTCGCCCGCTCCGTCGGGGAGCAGAGCGCGGCCGATATTGACCATTGTTTCGCCGTCTTTTTCGCAGACTGCGTAGTTTTCTTCGATACGGTCGATGGCGTAATATTCCATTATTCCGCCTCCTTTTTTACTTCTCAGCGGTCTTGTTATCCGGGAAAGCCGTTGAAAGATGCTCGCCGTCCGAGCCGACAACTATCGTGCCTTTTATATCCGTGCGCTCATACGGGATATTATATTTCTCAAGCTTTTCTATAGTCTCCTTGTGCGGGTGGCCATAGTCGTTATCCTTGCCGCAGGAGATGAGCGCGAGCGACGGAGACACGACCCTGAGGAACTCCTCGCTTGTCGATGTGCTGCTGCCGTGGTGACCGAGCTTCAGAACATCGGCTTTGATATCCGCGCCGTTTGCAAGTATCTGTTTCTCGCTCTTTGCCTCCGCATCGCCCGTGAAGAGGAACGAATTCTTGCCGTAGACAACCTTCATCACAACGGAGGCGTTGTTTAGATCCTCAGGCGTGCCGACGGGTCCGACTATAGTTATCTTTGCGTCGCCGATGGTATAGGTATCGCCGACTTTTGCGGAGATGACTTTGGCGCCGGACGCTTTAATAGCCTTTATGAGCTTCTGATATATCGAAGTTGTGGGGACAAGGGAGTTCGGGAGCTTCGGCATGATAATATTATCGACCTTTATCCCCTCGATGACCTTGGGCATACTGCCGATATGGTCGGAATGGGGGTGGGTGGCGACTATGTAATCGAGCTTTTCGACGGAGTTAGCCTTGAGATAATCGAGTATCGTCTGATCGTTGCCGCGCTCGCCAGCGTCTATCAGCATGGCGTGGTCGCCGCTCTTGACTAAGATGCTGTCGCCCTGACCGACATCTATGACATGGACGGTGAACGGCTGGTTGAGTGCGTCGCCGCTCTGTATCGTCTGCTCATTGCCCGAGAGCAGCTCGCCCCATGTGGGGATATCGAACGGGAGATTCATATAGGGCGCGAAGGTTATCAGCAGCGCGACGGCTATCACGACTGCGGTGACGATTATCTTCGTGCGCTTGTTCTGTGCGGCGAAGCCGCTTTTTCTCTGATTTGCCATAATTTCCTCCGATCAGGTCTCGTCGTCTGCGGGAGCATTCGACAGGGCACATTTTTCCATCCACTGCTGTTTGGTTATAAGCACCTGACGGGGCTTGCTGCCCTCGAACGGTCCGATGATACCCTTGCTCTCGAGTTCGTCCATGAGCCTTGCGGCGCGAGCATAACCGAGCTTCAATTTGCGCTGGAGAAGAGTTGTTGAAGCCATTTTGGCATCGAGCACGACCTCGACGGCGTTCGGGAACATCTCATCGCCCGGCTCTTCGCCGTCATCGCCGCCTGCGGCGCTGTTCTTCTTTGTCGAACCGGCTATCGCCGCCTGCCTGTTTATCTCGTCCATAATGCCCTCATCGTACTCCGCCTCGGCGTTGTGCTTGATGAAGTCGGCAACATCCTCGACCTCTTCGTCGGAGATGAAGCAGCCCTGGATACGGGTCGGCTTGTTTGCGCCGATGGGGCTGAAGAGCATATCGCCGTTGCCGATAAGCTTCTCCGCGCCGGACATATCGAGTATCGTTCTCGAATCGACCGACGAAGAAACGGAGAGCGCAATTCTGCTGGGGATATTCGCTTTGATAATACCTGTGATAACATCGACGGAGGGGCGCTGAGTCGCTATGACAAGATGCATACCTGCGGCACGCGCTTTCTGAGCGAGGCGGCATATCGCATCCTCGACTTCATTGGGCGCGACCATCATAAGATCGGCAAGCTCATCGATGAAAATGACTATCTGATGCATCGGGCGCAGTGACTTGTCGCGCTCGGCTAATTTGTTATATCCTCTTATATCTCGGACATTCTTCTCGGAGAGTATCTTATATCTGTTCTCCATCTCGTTGACCGCCCATGTGAGAGCGCCCGAAGCCTTGCGCGGATCGGACACGACGGGCACGGCAAGATGCGCGATGCCGTTATAGACCGTGAACTCGACCTGCTTGGGGTCGATCATAAGAAGCTTCACTTCGTCAGGGGTCGCGTTATAGAGAATGCTGACTATCATTGTGTTCAGGCACACGGATTTACCGGAACCCGTAGTACCCGCTATGAGCAGATGCGGCATCTTCGCGAGGTCTGCGCAGACGGCGTTGCCCGCGATATCCTTGCCGAGGACGACATTGAGCTTGCTCTGGGCGTTCTTGAACTGCGGGGTTTCGATTATCTCGCGCATATAGACCATCGAACGCAGCTTGTTGGGCACCTCGATGCCTATCGCCGCCTTGTTCGGAATAGGCGCTTCGATTCTTATTCCCGACGCGGCAAGGCGCAGTGCGATATCATCCGCAAGGTTTGTTATCTTATTTATTCTGACGCCCGCGTCCGGCTGAAGCTCGTATCTTGTGACGGACGGACCGCGGCTTATCTCAGTTATCTTTGCGTGGACATTGAAGCTTTCGAGCGTGTCGAGCAGCTTCTGCGCGTTGGATTTGAGCTCATCTGAGAAATTATCGTTGCCGTCATGGATAGGCTCTTTGAGGCAGGTTATCGGCGGCTTGCGATAAGTCGGCTGACTCTCGATAACAGGCTCTTCCTCGTCCTCCTCCGGCACATCGGGCACGGGATCGGGCTCTTTGACGGGCGGGAGCTCCGGCTCTTTCTTCTTCGGCTTTTCGGACTCGGCGGGCTTCTTGCTTATATCGAGCATTTCAAGCTCGTCTTTCGCGCTCTCGGTCGGCAGAGGCGGCACGCAGGCGGGTCTGCCGTCCACAACGGCGGCGGCCTTTGACACGCCCTCGGCTATTTTCGCGGTCGCCGATGCGGCGTTGACGCGGTTGACTATATCATCGATGCCGACATCGGTCTGAACCGGCTTGCGCGGGAACACGGTGGGCTCGGGACCTTCATCGGCGGCGGATTTTTTGCGGCTCTTTGCAGTTGCTGCAGGCGTATCAGTCGGCAGAGGCGGCACGGGGAACGGGCGGGGGCTGACATAGGGCTCCTCCGCTTTTTTCTCCCTGCGCTTGTCTCTCGACGGCGCTCTCTCCTGCTCATCTCTGACGCGCTGAGCTCCGCGCTCAAGGCGTTCGTTGGTATCCTCGCTCATGCGCTTTATGGGCTTGGCGATAGATGTACCGAGGCGGGACAGAGTGAGTCCCGTGAGGAACATTATGCTGACTATCAGCAGGATAATATTTATTATCGCCGCGCCGACCTTGCCCGCCATTTTGGCAAGCAGTCCGCCGACGAGCGCACCGAGCGCGCCCGCACTCGGGAATGTGTCATAATCCCTCCACGCGGTCTTTATCTGATCGCCGAGGGTCATGAGCGAAAAATATTCCGGCGGGTTCGAGAAAATATGTATCGCCGAGCACAGCAGCAATATTGATATCCCGACGCCGATAAGATTCGACGATATCGAGCCGAACGTCTTGTTCATGGCGAGCATGACCGAGACATAAATGAGCATGACGGGCCAGATATATGTACACGTGCCGAACACGCCGAACATAAAATTATGCACGGCGCGCCACGCGCTCTCGCCCTCGATAAACGCCATGGCTATGAGCAGAGCCGCGACAGCCATGAGCGCGATAGCCGCTTTCTGGCGGCGCGAGGACTGCTGCTCGGGAGTCTGCTCGACAGGCTCTTTTGCAGCCGCAGGCTTTGAAGCCGGAGCTTTTTTTGGCGTTGTAGTTGTTGTTTTTTTCTTCTTAGCGGCCGTTGACTTTGCCGCAGTCTTTTTCGCAGCCATTAAGGCCCTCCTTAGAAATTTGAACGAACTTATCTGATCTTTTCAACTATGCCGGCGATGATAACAACAACGCCGAGGACAAGGCAGTAGTAACCGAAAATTTTGAACTTATCGATTTTGACGAGCCACTCGAGAGCCTTTATCGCGGCAAAGCCGACGACGGCGGCGGTGACAACGCCTATAATAACGGGCAGGATATCTATCTGCTCGCCGAGGGCTACGGCGTCCTTTATCTCCATGACATTGGCGGCAAGGATAGCCGGTATGCCGAGGATAAACGAATAGCGAACCATATACTCTTTTGAAACGCCGCAAATCATACCGGTCGAGATGGTCGAGCCGGAGCGCGAGATGCCGGGGAATCCGGCGGCGAAAGCCTGAGCCACGCCGACGGCAAGCGCGGATTTCGCGCCTATCTGGGGACGAGCTTTGACCTTCTTTGCGCGCCATGAGCCGACGAGCAGGAGAGCTGCGGTGAAGAGGAAGCAGACTCCCTCGACCAATATATCATTGTCATCGGCAAGACCGCCGAGAACATCCATGATGCGTCTGTCGCCGCCGACGGGAATGAGCAGGAACAGCAGAGGCACGCAGGAGATAACGAACATGAAGAGCATACGCCTGTTCTCGTTCATCTCGCTCCACTTGAACTTGCCGGTGAAGATATCTTTTATAGTGCTGAAAAATTCAACGATGAGACCCCATATGGTCTTGTAATAAACGACGAACACGGCTATCAGAGTGCCCATATGTAACAGCACCGTGAACAGCAGAGAGCTTGTGCCGCCGACATTGCCGAAGAAGTGCTGAAAGACCGAGAGATGCCCGCTCGATGAGATGGGCAGGAATTCGGTCACGCCCTGCAGAAAGCCGAGCAATATTGCCTTGAGTATTTCCATGATTATATTACCCCTTTTCCATTTTCCCGGCGGAATATAAAGCGCCGGGTGAATAACACGGTTTCAGATATTCAAACGGATCGGTCGTCACAAGTCTTTCAACGACCTCGCCTTTTTCTGTCCTTGAACACATCACGCAGCCAAACGGAGTCTGATGCTCGCAGATATCTGCGGGCGGCTGCATAAAAATCTCGGCGGGAGAAACAACTGTGTAGAGCATCACCCGTTCTCCCCTTCCTTTTCACTCTGCTCCTCGATCATATCGCAGAGCTTATCGAGGGCATCGGAGAGAGAGCCGAGAGAATCTATAAGCCCCTCTTTGACCGCCGCCTCGCCGTCGAGCACAGTGCCGACATCCATAACGAGCTGACCGGTTGCGAGCATAAGCGAACGGAAGCGGTCGGCGGAGATGCGCGAATTATCGGCGACGAATCTGACTATACGCTCCTGCATCTGCTCAAAATAGGACATAGTCTGCGGCACGCCCAGGACAAGTCCCGTCATTCTGACCGGGTGGACAGTCATGGTGGCGCTCGGTGCGATAAATGAATACGCGCTCGAAGCCGCGAGCGGCACGCCTATCGAATGTCCGCCGCCGAGGACGAGGGACACGGTCGGCGTTTTCATTCCGGCTATAAGCTCCGCTATCGCGAGTCCGGCTTCGATATCGCCGCCGACGGTGTTGAGGATTATGAGCAAGCCTTCAATATCGCGGCTCTCTTCTATCGCGACGAGCTGCGGAATGACATGCTCGTATTTTGTAGTTTTGTTCTGCGCCGGCAGGACATAGTGACCCTCTATCTGACCGATAACAGTCAGGCAGTGGATATAATGCCCGCGCTTGTCAACGGTTATCGAACCTGTTTCGACTATCTGGCGAAGCTCCCTGTCCGTGCTGTCGGAGGAATCTCCGTCCTCTTCACTGACGCTCGGGGTCGGCGCGACGGGCTCCAATATGCCGTCTTTTTGTTCTTCGTGCTTTTTTCTGTTCATCGAATTCACTCCCGACAAACAGTATGCCCGAATAACTTTCGATAATTCAGCCATAGTACAGCGCACTGCGGCAGATTACATTTAATTATACCACGCAGAAAGCTTTCGGGCAACATAAAAAATCGTCATATATCAATTTCCCCTATAAAATGTAATATATACAGGTATATATTTGGCGCGGCGCACCTTGACAAAATCCGCGGATTGCAATAAAATTTAAAGGTAATTTTATTTTTATATACGGAGGGATACAAGTGGGCAGCACTATTGCACAAAAGCTTATAAAAAGCCACCTGCTCAGCGGCGACATGACCGTTGGCAGCGAGATCGGTCTGAGGATCGATCAGACTCTCACTCAGGACGCCACAGGCACCATGGCATACCTTGAATTCGAGGCTATGGGAGTCGAGAGAGTAAAGACCGAGCTTTCGGTCGCATACATTGACCACAACACTTTGCAGACCGGCTTTGAAAACGCGGACGATCACAGATTCATCAGGAGCGCCGCGAAAAAGAGAGGACTGCTTTTTTCACGCCCCGGCAACGGCATCTGCCATCAGGTGCATCTTGAGCGCTTCGGCATCCCCGGCAAGACGCTCATCGGCTCGGACAGCCACACCCCGACCGGCGGCGGCATCGGCATGCTCTCGTTCGGCGCAGGCGGACTCGACGTCGCGGTTGCGATGGGCGGCGGCGCATACTACATAACTATGCCCAAGATGACGCGCATAAACCTGCACGGTGCGCTTTCACCGTGGGTCAGCGCAAAGGATATAATCCTCGAAGTTCTTCGCATCATGTCCGTCAAGGGCGGCGTGGGCAAGATAATCGAATACGGCGGAGACGGAGTCAAGACTCTTTCCGTCCCCGAGCGTGCAACTATAACCAACATGGGCACGGAGCTCGGCGCAACGACCTCTGTTTTCCCCTCCGACGAAGTGACGAAGGCTTTCCTCGCCGCTCAGGGCAGAGAGCAGGATTGGGTCGAGGTCAAGGCGGACGACGATGCAGTCTATGACGAGGTTATCGACATAGATCTCAGCACCCTCGAGCCCCTCGCGGCAATGCCCCATATGCCCGACAATGTAAAGAAAGTTTCAGAAATAGGCGAGATAAAGATCGACCAGGTCTGCATCGGCTCCTGCACGAACTCCTCGCTCTACGATATGCTCAAGGTGGCGGCTATCCTCAAGGGCAAGCGCGTCGCCCCGAGTGTCAGCCTCACTATCTCCCCCGGTTCGATGCAGGTTCTCAGAATGCTCTCCGAGGACGGCGCACTCTCCGACATCCTCGGCGCGGGCGCAAGACTGCTTGAGTGCGCATGCGGTCCGTGCATCGGCATGGGCCAGTCCCCGAACTCGGGCGCTGTCTCCCTGCGCACCTTCAACCGCAACTTTGAGGGACGCTCCGGCACTGCCGACGCGGGCGTTTATCTCGTCAGCCCCGAGGTCGCCGCGGCTTCCGCTCTCACAGGCGTGCTGACCGACCCGAGAACCCTCGGCGAGGCACCGCACATCACCATGCCCGATCACTTTGAAATAAACGACAATCTTATCGACAAGCCCGCTTCTCCGGAAGAGGCCAAGAATCTTGAGATAGTCTACGGTCCGAACATCAAGCCCGTCCCCAACGGCGACGCGCTGCCCGAGAGCATCGAGGCCGAAGTCGTTCTCAAGGTCGGCGACAACATCACAACAGACCACATCATGCCCGCGGGCGCAAAGATTCTCCCCTACCGCTCGAACGTACCGTTCCTGTCGAACTTCTGCTTCAAGCAGTGCGACGAGCACTTTGCCGAGCACTGCAAGCAGGCTGGCAAGGGAATCATCATCGGCGGCAGCAACTACGGCCAGGGCTCTTCGAGAGAGCATGCGGCTCTTGTTCCGCTGTATCTCGGCATAAAGAGCGTTATCACAAAGTCCTTTGCGCGCATACATCAGGCGAACCTCATAAACGCCGGCATCGTGCCGTTCACATTCGCCGATCCCGCCGACTATGACCGCATTGAGAAGGGCGACAAGCTCGCGCTCGACGGCATCAGAGAGACCATCGAAAACGGCGGCGAAGCTGTTCTCAAGAATGAGACAAAGGGCGAGAGCTACAAGCTCTGCTACAGCTTCTCCGGCAGACAGAAGGACATAATCCTCGCAGGCGGTCTGCTCAACTACACAAGAGAATCACACAAATAAGAGAGGAAGATAAACATGACAGAGGCACAGGTCAAGAACGCCGTCGAAAAATTTGAGGCTCTCATCCGCGCTCAGAGCGACCGTTCGGACAAAATAAAGGCTCAGGGCGATTTCATCGACTTCAAGTCGCTCGACAAGATCATCATCGGCGTCTGCGGCGGCGACGGCATCGGTCCGGTCATCACCAAGGAATCCGCAAGAGTTCTCGAATATCTGCTCGACGATAAAGTAAAGGCAGGCAAGATTGAGTTCAAGGTCATCGACGGACTGACCATCGAAAACCGCGTCAAGGCGAACAAGGCTATCCCCGACGACGTGCTCGAAGAGCTCAAGAGCTGCCACGTTATCCTCAAGGGTCCGACCACTACCCCGCAGGCGGGCGATCCGTGGCCGAACATCGAGAGCGCAAACGTTGCGATGAGAAAAGCTCTCGATCTGTTTGCGAACCTCCGCCCCGTCAAGGTTCCCGAGCAGGGCATTGACTGGACTTTCTTCCGCGAGAACACCGAGGGCGCATATGCCGTCGGCTCGATGGGAGTCAATGTTACCGACGATCTCGCGCTCGACTTCGTCGTGACGACCTCCGAGGGCTGCGACAGAATCGCAAGGCTCGCATATGACTACGCGCGCCGCAACAACAAGGGCCGCGTTTCGATAATCACAAAGGCAAATGTCATCAAGACCACGGACGGCAAGTTCCTCAACCTCTGCAAGAAGGTCGGCGAGGAATATCCCGACATCGTGACCGACGAGTGGTACATTGACATCACCACGGCGAAGCTCATCGACGAGAAACGCCGCCGCGACTTCAAAGTCTTCATCCTCCCGAACCTCTACGGAGACATCATCACCGACGAGGCAGCTGAGTTTCAGGGCGGCGTCGGCACAGCCGGCAGCGCAAACATCGGCAAGCGTTACGCGATGTTCGAGGCTATCCACGGCTCGGCTCCGAGAATGGTTCGCGAGGGCAGAGCACAGTATGCCGACCCCTGCTCGATGCTCAGAGCGAGCGTGATGCTCCTCTCCCACATCGGCGAGCAGGAAAAAGCCGATCTGCTCGAGAGAGCGCTCGACATCTGCATGTACGAGGACAAGAAGCTCAAAATCACAGGCCGCGAGGACGGCTGCACCTGCAGCGAATTCGGCGACTATGTCATGGAGACAGTCAGAAAAATCAGCGAGTAAAAAAAATATATAAAGTCAAGCCGCAGCGATTTGTTTTGCTGCGGCTGTTTTTGTTTTGCCGCGATGTGGGGATACGGAGAGGCAAATCGGATTTGCCACAAAAACTATTTAAGCTCCCCTGCAGGGGAGCTGGCTCGGCGTAAGCCGAGACTGAGAGGGTGTTTTGCTTCGCTCAAAGCAACAAATATATGCGGTAGGGGCGAATATTATTTGACCGCAAAATTTGTAGTGACTTATTGTCTTGTATTTTGTAGGGTGCGGCGACTCGACGCACCGATGCCGCGCGAGCGGCACAAAATCTTTGAAAAGGCTTGTTTTACCGACCGCTCGTAGGGACAGCCCTCGCGGCTGTCCGCTATCGGCGCAGCCGATACAACAATTTTGATTTGTTTATAATTGGCTATTACCTTCGCGTCGCACAATAATCAAATGATATAAACTTCCCGCGTTTCGGCATTTATTTTCTGTCTGAGAAAAGAAACGCCTGCAAAGAAAAGGCAGACTCGGGGTTTCACCCCGAGACCCCGCAACGCCGTGCCGCAGTACATAGTTTGCGGCTCTCAGTGGGCAGCTCGGCACATTCGCCCGTAAACTCGCTTCGCTCAAACAATACGGACTCGTTCGTCTTGCTTTGCAAGCCGTTCAGCCCTCTCAAAGAAAGCTAACAAACACTGCGGCGCGGCTATTGAAGGTTTGATTATAGAAATCAACTGGTCACTTGTTTTTATCTTGCTATGGCTAAAGTGATAGACAAATCCCCATTTGCAAATGACCGTTTTTTGAAGCTATATTAAACAAATTCGCGAGCATTGCTTTTTTGCTGTTATTCTTTAATTGTATTGAACTTATATTGACGCAAGAGTATAATTAATATATATTTTCAATTAACATCAATCCTAAAAAAGGAAGGTGCGGAAAATGAAAGAAGTGAAATCCCCAAAGAAGCCTCTGATATTCTACTACGGCATTGCGCTGCTCGTCATTGTGCTGTTCAATGTGATTGTGTCTCCCCTGCTCGTCAAGGCGCGGGTGACGGAAGTCGACTACGGCACATTCATGAGCATGATTGAGCAGAAAAAAATCGGTAATGTCGAGGTCGATGACGATCAGATAATCTTCACCGACAAGGACGACGCGAAGAAAATCTATAAGACCGGCGCGATGAACGACCCGACGCTGACTCAGCGGCTCTATGACTCCGGCGCGAAGTTCTCAAAGGATATTGAGACGACGACCTCGCCGTTGGTGAGCTTCCTGCTGACTTTTGTGCTCCCGCTGATAATCTTCATCGGACTCGGCCAGTATATGGGCAAGAAGCTGATGGAACAGGCGGGCGGCAAAAACTCCATGGCGTTCGGCTTCGGCAAAAGCAACGCGAAGGTCTATGTCCCGTCGACCCAGGGCATACATTTCAGCGACGTTGCAGGTGAGGACGAGGCGAAAGAGAGCCTTTCGGAGATAGTTGACTATCTCCACAATCCGAAGAAATATTCCGACGTCGGCGCGTCGATGCCCAAGGGCGTTCTGCTCGTCGGCCCTCCCGGAACAGGTAAAACAATGCTCGCGAAGGCTGTTGCGGGCGAAGCGAATGTGCCGTTTTTCTCGATGTCCGGTTCGGAATTCGTCGAGATGTTCGTCGGCATGGGCGCTTCAAAGGTCAGGGATCTTTTCAGCCAGGCAAAAGAGAAAGCTCCCTGCATAGTGTTCATCGATGAGATCGACGCCATCGGCAAGAAGCGCGACGGTCAGTTCAGCTCCAACGACGAGCGCGAGCAGACGCTCAACCAGCTGCTCACAGAAATGGACGGTTTCCAGGAAAATATCGGCGTTATCATATTAGCGGCGACGAACCGCCCGGAGACGCTCGATCCCGCGCTCACCCGCCCCGGCCGTTTCGACAGGCGCGTGCCCGTTGAGCTGCCCGACCTTGCGGGACGCGAGGCGATACTGAAAGTCCACGCAAAGAAGATAAAGACGGCAGACGACGTCAACTTCCACACGATAGCAAGAATGGCATCCGGCGCATCGGGCGCGGAGCTTGCGAATATTATAAATGAGGCGGCTCTGCGTGCGGTCAGAAACAACCGCACGGTAGTCACCGAGGCGGATCTCGAAGAGAGTATTGAGACGGTCATCGCGGGATATCAGAAAAAGAACGCGGTGCTCTCGGACAGCGAAAAGAAAGTTGTCGCTTATCACGAGATAGGTCACGCGCTCGTTGCGGCGATGCAGTCGCACTCGGCACCCGTGCAGAAGATAACGATAATCCCCCGCACCTCCGGCGCGCTCGGCTACACGATGCAGGTCGACCAGGGCGACAAATACCTGCTGACAAAGCAAGAGCTTGAAAACAAGATTGCGACATTTACGGGCGGACGCGCCGCTGAAGAGCTCGCTTTCGGCGAGATAACGACAGGCGCATCGAACGACATCGAGCAGGCGACAAAGCTTGCCCGCGCGATGATAACCCGCTACGGCATGAGCGAAGATTTTGACATGGTGGCTCTCGAGACGGTTTCGAACCAGTATCTCGGCGGCGACGCCTCACTCGCCTGCTCCGCCGATACGCAGAATGAAATAGACCGCAAGGTTGTTGAACTCGTAAAGCGCCAGCACGAGAAGGCTTCCAAGATTCTCGCGGACAACCGCGGAAAGCTCGACGAGCTGGCAAAATATCTCTATGAAAAAGAGACCATAACCGGCGAAGAATTCATGTCCATTCTCGATAAAGGAGGCGAAGAGGAATGAAAAGGCGTTCCGGCTTCGGATGGATGGAGCTCATAATCGGCATTGCGCTCGCGGCGCTCGGAATATTCACTTTTGTCTATCCCGACAATGCGGTGACGACCCTCGTTATTATCTACGGCATAATCGCTATAATAACCGGCATTGCGGATGTTGTGCTCTATGTTCGCGTTGACAAGCATCTCGGCTTCGGTCCGACTGTGTCACTCATTTCGGGCATACTCAGCGTCATGGCGGGCGCCATGCTGCTCGTCTATCCCAACGCGGGCAAATGGGTGCTCTCACTCCTGTTCCCGATATGGTTCATCGCGCACTGTCTCTCGAGGCTCTCGCACCTGAACACGATTCGGTTCATCGCGGGCAATTTCGTCTACTGGTTCACGATGATAGTCAACATCATCGGGCTTGTGCTCGGCATTGTGATGATATTCAGCCCGAACATCTCGGTTGCGGCGGTCGCTTACATCGTCGGCGCATACCTTGTGCTGTTCGGCATTGACTGCATCATACTTGCGTTCAGCCGCATCGGCGAGGGCAAACAATACTGATAAAACAAAAAGCAAGGTCAAGCGTAGTTTTGACCTTGCTTTTTTCTGCTTTCCAAACAGTGCCGCCGACGGCGGCATAGGGTCGTCGAGTCGCCGACCACTACAAAGAATCTCAAATTCAACATTGAGCCATATTGATAAAAGCGCCTGAGGCGGGAAATTCCCTGTCTCCGGCGTTTTTATTTATTTTATTCAGTCGGTCACGGACACAATATTTATCAGCACCTCGACCATCTTCGGCAATGCATCAACAGGTATCGCCTCATAGATACTGTGGAAATTTATGCCGCCGGTCGAGAGGTTCGGGCAAGGCAGACCCTCAAACGAGAGACGTGCGCCGTCCGTTCCGCCGCGTATCGGCACTATTTCAGGCTCAACGCCCGCATCGCGCATGGCTTTTTCGGCGCGCTCGACGATATCCATATGCTTCTCGATTATCTCTAACATATTATAATAGCTGTCTTTTATATTCAGCTCGAAAGTGCCCTCGCCATACTTTTCGTTCAGAAAATCCACGATATCGGCGACGAACTTCTTGCGGCGCTCGAAGTTATTCTTGTCGTGGTCGCGGATTATCATATGCGCGCTCGCCTCGGTCTCGTTGCCGGCGATATGCGCCACATGATAAAAGCCCTCGCGTCCCTCGGTATGCGCCGGGGTCTCCCACGCGGGGAGCATATTGACGAACTCCGCGAGATACAGCGCGGCATTTTTCATCTTGTTCTTGGCAGTTCCGGGATGGGTATTGACTCCGTGAACCGTGATATCAGCGGCTGCGGCGTTGAAGTTTTCGCACTCGATGCCGCCGACCTCGCCGCCGTCGACAGTATAGGCAAAATCGGCGTTGAAGCGCGCAAAATCGAAGTGATCCGCACCGCAGCCTATCTCCTCATCGGGAGTGAAGCAGATGCTCAGCGCACCGTGGCGGATGTTTTTGTTCGCGTTGATTTCGGCGCACAGGGCGACTATCTCGGCAACGCCGGCTTTGTCGTCCGCGCCGAGCAGAGTGGTATGATCGGTAACTATAAGCTCGCGCCCGATATATTCATCGCCGACCATCGGGGCGTTCGTGCCGTCAAATTTGATTATCTGCGGCTTGACGTTCGCGCCGCTGACATCGGGCGAAGTATCCATATGCGAGACAAGCCCTATCTTCGGGCAATTTTCGCAGCCATCGGACGCAGGGATATGCCCATAGACATAGCCCATTTCGTCGCGCATTGCATCGGCGACTCCCGCGCCGCGAAGCTCCTCGACGAGATAATCGGCAAGGACGAGCTGGGTCGCAGTCGAGGGCACGGTATCGCTCGACTCGTCGGAAGTGGTTTCAAAGGTAACATATTTCAGAAATCTTTCGGTAACGGTCATTTTTATCATCTCCGTTTTTTTGTCGGTTCAATGATAACACAATCGGCGGAATTTGGCAACAGAGCGGTGAAATTTGGAGGAATATCGGTGTGTTTTGGGGCGTGAAATTTCAATTGCAAAGCCGATGTGATTTTGTATCGGCTGCGCCGACAGCGGACAGCCGCAGGGGCTGTCCCTACGGTATTAAAATTAAATATTAGTGAAGGTTATGTGCCGCTAATGCGGCATCGGTGCGTCGAGGTCGCCGCACCCTACAAGCTGCATGTATTTTGCCGTCAAACGATATTCGCCCTACTGCATCGCATTCACATAGTCACTCCAAATACAGAAAAACTGATACCCAAAAACAGGCAAATCGAAAACTGCCCGTGCCACTTGCGTGACACGGGCAGCGTTCAATTATGCTTTGAGCTTTTGGATTATGACTTAACCCTCAACATAAGCATACTGGAAGTACCAGTAGCCATAGGGGCTGTGCCATGTACCCTTGAGGGTCGGGCTCTGCAGCCAGAAGTCGTTGTAGTATGCAACGGGGATGCAAGCATAATCCTCGGACATGATCTTCTCAGCCTCGTGGAGAGCATCAAAGTGAGCCTTGGAATCGGCAACCTTGGACTTATCAATAGCGGCGTCGAAAGCCTTGCTGTTGTATTTACCGTCGTTGTTACCGTTGGACGAATAGAACAGCTCGATCATATTGGAAGCGTCGTTGTAGTCCATGACCCAACCGTTACGAGCCATCTCATAGTTACCGGCGCGACGCTGAGGAGTGAAGGACGACCAGTCAACAACATCGATCTTCATGTTGATGCCAAGCTCCTTCTTGTAGACCTGCTGAAGATACTCAGCAAGAGCCTTGTGGTAACCGATATCATTGGTCGAATAAGTGATGGTCGGGAAGCCCTTACCGTCGGGATAGCCTGCCTCTGCGAGAGCCTTCTTAGCCTCGGCGAGGTTAGCCTGATAGTCCTTGCTGATATAGGTGCTGCCGCCGTTTGCTGCGATAGCGTTGTCAAGGAACATGCCGTCGCCGCTGTCAACGATGCTGGGTCCGACATAGTTGTAAGCCGGGCTGTAGGTACCCTGCATGATGGTGTTGGCAACATACTCACGGTCAATAGCAAGGCTGAGAGCCTTACGGACATTGACATTGTTGAAGGGAGCCTTATTAAGATTCATGCTGAGGTAATAAGTGCCGAGGATCGGATCGACATAGAAGTCGCCGCCGTCGGTTGACTTCTTGAGGCTCGGGATTTCCTCGGTGGGAACATCCTTTATCATGAGAGCCTGGCCGCTGGTATAAGCGGCATAAGAAGCGGCAGAATCCTCGAGAAGGAGGAAAGTAAGCTGCTCGGTAACGATCTTGCTGTTGTCCCAGCCACCCTTATAGTTGGGGTTCTTCTTGCATATGATCTTCTCGCCGGGAGTCCACTCGGAGATCATGTAGGGGCCGTTGCAGACATAGGTCTCGGGCTTGGTTGCCCATTTGTCGCCGTTCTTTTCAACGGTAGCCTTCTGAACGGGGCTCATGGTGCCGAAAGCAACGATCTTATCGAAATAAGAGCAGGGATATGCAAGCTTGATGGTAAGGGTCTTGCCATCCTCGCTCGCCTTGACGTTGAGCTTGTCAATGTCGGGCTTTGTGGTCTTCTTGCCGTTCTTATCGGGATTGCCGATAGCATCCTGATAGCCTTCGATCATGCCGACAACAGTCTCGCCGTAGGGTGCGCCGACATCGGGATTGGCAATTCTCTTCATGGTGTACTCAAAGTCCTTGGCGTTGAGCTCGGTGCCGTCGGACCACTTCAGGCCGTCACGCATGGTGAAGGTCCAAGTAAGACCGTCAGGGCTGACGGTGTAGGACTCAGCCTGTCCGGGCTGAACCTTGTTGTCCTGGTCGATGATAAGCAGTGTCTCAAACAGAGTGATGAGCATGTTGCCGCCATCGACTGCACTGTTGAGTGCCGGATCGAGAGTTTCCGGGTTGGGACCGATCTGAACAGTGATGTTGTCGGTCTTCTTCTCTTCCTTCTTGCAGGAGCCCAGAACTGCGACAGCAGAAAGTGCGAGCACCAGAACAAGGAACAGAGATACGATTCTCTTGATCTTCATTGATACATCTCCTCTACAAATTTTTGCGGCTTTGCCGCTTTATATCCATTGCGCTCTTCGGCGCAACAAACACCGTTATTTTCAGTCCGCGACCTTGTCAAGATGATGGCACGCGGCGAAATGACCGGGGCTGACCTCTTTGAGCTGCGGGCACTCGTTGGCGCACTGCTCGTCCGCATAGGGGCAGCGGGTGCGGAAGCGGCAGCCGCTCGGAGGATTCAGCGGGCTCGGGACATCGCCCTCGAGCGGAATGCGCTTTGCGGCGCGCGCCGTCTTGGGATCCGCCTCGGGGATAGCCGAGATAAGGCTTCTGGTATAGGGATGGACGCTGTGCGCAATCAGCTCGAAGCTGTCCGCAAGCTCCACGAGTTTGCCGAGATACATGACGCCGATGCGGTTCGAGATATGGCGAACGACGCTCAGGTCATGGGCGATAAACAGATAGGTCAGTCCGAGCTCTTTCTGAAGATCCTCGAACATATTGACGACCTGCGCCTGAATGGAGACATCGAGCGCGGAGACCGGCTCATCGCAAACGATGAACTCGGGATCGACCGCAAGCGCTCTCGCGATACCGACTCGCTGGCGCTGACCGCCGGAGAACTCATGCGGATAGCGGTTTGCGTGCTCGCTGTTGAGTCCGACGCGCTCAAGAAGGGAGATTATCTTCTCTCTTCTCTCCGCCTTGTTGGCGGCGAGATGGTGGATATCGATGGGCTCACCTACGATATCGCCTATCGTCATGCGCGGATCAAGGCTCGCATAGGGGTCCTGGAAAACCATCTGCATCTTGCGTCTGAAAGGCAGCATATTGACCGCCACTTTGTTTTCCTTATCGAAAATAACATTTCCGTCGTAGATTATCTTGCCGTCCGTGGGCTCATAGAGTCTGAGCAGAGTACGACCGACGGTGGTTTTGCCGCAGCCGGACTCGCCGACGAGACCGAGCGTCTCTCCCTTATTGATAAAGAACGAGACATCATCGACTGCCTGGACGAATTTTTTGTGCTTTCCTCTGCCGCCTGCCGGGAAATACTGCTGCAGGTGTTGCACTTCAACGAGCTTTTCATTCTCACTCACAGCTTGTCTCCCCCTTTTCAAATTCTTCTTTCTGAAGCAGCCAGCAGTGGCTGTAGTGCGTATCGCTAAGCTCCGTCTTGGGCGGCATCTCGCGCAGGCATATCTTCATGCAGTTTGCGCAGCGCGGCGCGAACGGGCAGCCTGCGGGAGGATTCAGCAGGTCGACCGGCTGACCCTCGATAGGCACAAGGCGCTCTATCTCCTGAGCGCTGAGCTTGGGAATAGAATTGATGAGTCCTTTGGTGTATTCATGCTTGGGCTCATAGAATATCTCATCCGCCGTACCGTACTCAACGATGTGACCGGCATACATGACGGCGATTCTCTCGCACATGCTGGCGACGACGCCGAGGTCATGGGTTATCATTATGATGCTCATGCCGAGCTTCTGTCTGAGTTCCTGCATAAGCTCGAGTATCTGAGCCTGAATAGTAACGTCGAGAGCCGTTGTGGGCTCGTCGGCTATGAGCAGTTTGGGCTCGCACGCGAGGGCTATGGCTATCATAACTCGCTGACGCATACCGCCGGAGAGCTCATGGGGATACTGCTTGAGGCGCTTTGTGGGCTCGTTGATGCCGACAAGCTCGAGCAGCTCCTTCGCGCGGTCATATGCCTCTTTTTTGCTCTTGCCCGTATGCAGGCGGATAACCTCGGTTATCTGATTGCCGATAGTATAGACAGGGTTGAGGCTCGTCATGGGATCCTGGAAGATTATCGAGACCTCGTTGCCCCTGATTTTGCGCATTTCTTTTTCGCTCATCTTTTCGATCTGATGACCGTTGAAATATATCGTACCGCCGATGAGCTTGCCGGGATAGGCGGTAAGACCCATTATTGAATAAGCCGTGACGGACTTGCCCGAGCCGGACTCGCCGACTATGCCGAGCACCTCGCCCTCGTTCATGGAGAAGGACACGCCGTTAAGCGCCTTGACCTCGCCCGCGGGGGTGAAGAACGAGAGTTTTTCGTCTTTTATTTCCAGAAGTTTTTCGCTCAAAATTCTCGCCCTCCTTGTCAGTTTTTCAGCTTCGGATCAAATGCATCGCGCAGTCCGTCGCCGAAGAGGTTGAATGCGAGAATGATGACGCTGATAAGTATTGCCGGCAAAAACAGCAGATGCGGATAAGTGTTCATGCCCTTGACCGCATCGGTTGCGAGGGAGCCGAGCGACGGCATGGGAGCCGCAACGCCGAGTCCGAGGAAGCTCAGATAGCTCTCGGTGAATATAGCCGAGGGGATCTGAAGAGTTGTGGTAACGATAAGGGTGCCGATGCAGTTTGTGAGCAGGTGCTTTCTGATTATGCGCGAGCTGCTTGCGCCGAGAGCGCGCGCCGCCGTAACATATTCGGACTCCTTGAGCACAAGAATCTGCGAGCGCGTGATACGCGCCATGCCGACCCAATAGAGCAGAACGAACACGAGGAATATCGCGATAAGGTTCGGTCCGACCGTGTTCATCCAGCCAAATCCGGGCTGTTCGGCGAGATCCTCAAGCCTCGGTTTCAAGGCGAGCGAGAGCACTATTATCAAAAGAACATCAGGTATTGTATAGAGAATATCGGTGATTCTCATCATTATTATATCGACCCAGCCGCCGGCAAATCCGGCGACGGCGCCGAAAATCGAGCCGACTATCAAAACGAGCGCCGCGCAGATAAGACCGACGGTAAGGCTTATGCGCGTGCCCATCATAAGGCGGACGGCAAAGTCTCTGCCGAGCTTATCGGTGCCGCAGATATGCGGGAAAACCTTTTCGCCCGCGTCGATTTGCGCCTGCTCTGTCTGGCTGTATTCAAAAGGTTTGAGATTCTCGCTGTACTTAATCTGCTGCTCGTAGCTATACGGCCAGAAAGCGGGCATGACATAGGCGAAAACCATTATTATAAGGATGAAAATAAGGCTGACCATCGCTATCTTGTTCTTGCGCAGGCGGCGCATACCGTCCGCCCAGAAGTTGACGCTGTCGCGCATGACGACGAGGCTCTCTTTTTCATCGTTTGTTGCCGGGATAAAATCATCTGCATTCAGGTGCAGACTCGGAAATTTTTTCTTCATCGTTTCTCTCCTGCCGCTCCCTTACTTGAGTTTAATACGGGGGTCTATGATCTTATAGAGGATATCAACTATAACATTCGCCGCAATTATAAGAGTGGCAAGAACTATTGTAGTTCCCATTATCAGCGTATAGTCTTTTTGGTTTATCGCCGAGACGAAATCGCGGCCGAGACCGGGAATGGTGAATATCTTCTCCACGACGAACGATCCGGTCATAAGACCCGCCAGCATGGGGCCGACATAAGTAACAACGGGAAGGATGGCGTTTCGCAGGGCGTGCTTGAAAAGAACCTTGAAGTTCGACAGACCCTTTGCCCTCGCGGTGCGGATATAGTCCTGACCCATAACATCGAGCAGGCTCGAGCGCATGAGGCGCGTTATATATGCAGTCGGATAAATCGACAGCGCCGTTACCGGCATTATATATGATGCCAACGAGTTTAGTCCTATCGTCGGCAATATGTTCAGCTTGCTTCCGAACGTATATAGCAGAATAACGCTGCTTATAAAGCTCGGTATGGCTATTCCGCAGGTCGCAAGCACGATAATAATATTATCGGCGAATTTTCCTCTGTTATAGGCCGAGACACAGCCCAGCGGGATACCGACGAGCAACGATACGAGCACGGCGACGCCCGCAAGACGCGCCGAAATCGGAAATTTCGAGGAAATTATTTCGTTTACCGAACGTCCGCGCTGTTTAAGGCTCGGGCCCATATCTCCCTTGAGAAGATCGGACATATATGTCAAATAACGCTGCCCTAGGGGCTTGTCCAGTCCGAATTTTGCTTCAAGCGCTCTCTGCGCCGCCTCACTCATAGACTTCTCAGCCGTGAACGGACCGCCCGGTACCAGATTCATCAGAAGAAAAGTCAGTGTTGCAACAATGAATATGCACAGCAGACCCATTGCAACACGCTTGATGATATACTTCGCCAAGTATGCCAACTCCCTGTCGTCAAAGTATCGGGGCGAAAATTGTGCGCCGCCCCGTAGAAAAAGCACCACAAACAACTAAAAGTGTTGAATTACAACTATTTATGACTGCTTAATATAGGACATATTAACATAATACAGCCGAAAATGCAAGCTTATACAGATTGAATTTATTGTCAAATACCCCGGAATGCCGTCAAAATTTTCGGCGGCTTTATATCTCGGTGTCCGAGATATTAGTTTTTTGCGCGCACGCGGCGCAAAGATTCCCGAAAGCGCGCTATTAAGCCGTTTTGCAAAATTTATTCACTTTACTTCAGCAGTGTGCCGAAGTATCAGGCTACTGCTCTGCCGCATTAGCCCGAGATTGATTTTGCCATATAAATTTCAGATGTGATATTTGAGCACAGCAAAGAGATATGACAATATATGAATATTACAGCAAACGGAGCGCAGTAAAAAACTGTGCTCCGCGAAAAATATTATTTTGTTACTCTCTCCTTATCTGTATGGAAGAACGCGATATTGACCGTGAACTCCCTGTCAGCCTCGCTGTATGACCAATCGAACTCGCCGTTATATTTTCCCGCCATCGCCTTGATGCTCTTTGTTCCAAGACCGTGGAAGCCGCCGGAATTCTTTGAAGTCCTGAGCGATTTGCCGACGGACTGCGGCTTGCGGTCGCTGGAATTGACGCAGGAAAGCATATCGAATTCATTGACCCTGTTTATCGAAAGCTCTATCGTTTTCTTTTCGGAAACGCTCGCCGCCTCGACCGCATTGTCGAGGATATTGCTCAGAAGCGTTATCAGATCCGGCGCATCCATAAACGAGAGGTTCGCCGTTCTTATATTGTATTCGAAGCTTATCCCGCTCGAATCGCAGATCGATTTATATTTGTTGAGCAGCAAATCGAGGAACTTGTTCTTTGTGTTGCCGAACATCGAATGGTATTTTATATCGCCGTAGATATTCTCGATATATTCGCTGACTGCGGGATCGTTCGCGAGTGCTTTTATGGCGATAAGATGATTTTTCTCGTCGTGCGTTATAGTCTTGAGCATCTCGTTCTGCTGATCGAGCAGGGCGTAATAAGTCTGGTCGGTGCGCAGTCGCTCCGCCTCGCGCTGGGTCTTATAGAGCTCGTCCATCTTGCGCGAAGTGCGCCCGTAAAAGACGAAAGTCAGAAACGCCGATGCGATTATAGCGATTGACGCGACGGAAATTATAACACTTATATTCTTCGACAAATCGTAGCGCACGGAAATCATCCAGAAAGTATAGAGGATAACTATCGAAGCTATAGGATAAATCAGCAGGAACGCGGGGATGCGCACGCCCTTCTGACCGCGCAGATACAGTCCCGCATAAACAGCCGCTTTCGTCAGAACGAAGAGGACGGACTTGCTCAGGAGCACCATAAGCAGATAAATATACAGGCTAGACCGATAGGTCTTTATATCTCCGCCGACTATGCCGAGCACGCTCATGACTATAAATTCCGACGCAGTGTTCGACACCGCTATGAACAGCGCGCCGAGCGTTGCGCCTTTGATATTGCATTCAAAGAAGAGCTTTGCAAACACGGAATCGATAACAAAGCAGAGCAAAATGTTGACGACCGTTGAATTAAACAGCAAAAACGCCGCATATGCCACGGCATAGAAAGCAATGCCGACCGCCGCTGCAACGGTTTTCCTGCCCTTATTGGCAAACAGATCGTTGAAGAACTGAAAGACAATAAAAAGCTCTATAGCATGTGAAAGTGCAGATAATAACTCCATTTTTCAGATCATCGTCCCCCGAAATAGTTGAGAAAAAAGTGACGGAACTCCGCCTGCTTCCTGTAGGCTATGGGTATTTCGTACTTGCCGCAGAGCACAACGGTCGCGCGGCTGTAATCCGTTGCATAATGGACATTGACTATATAGCTCTTATGCACGTGGAAGAATGACGGCGCGGCGAGCTTTGAATCCCAGAAGTCAATGCCGTTTTCCGAATTGTACTCCCCCTGGGTCGTCACGACCCGCGTGGAGCGTCCGGCTATCTCAACAAAAACAATATCTTTTGAGAAGACGCACACGGCTTTTCCGCTCTCTTTCACAAGAAAGCTTGTGCGCGCCCTGTCGATGAGCTTCAGCGCTTTTTCGACCCCCGCTCTGAGCCGCCTTGCGTCGAGCGGTTTGGATATATATCTGAAAACGTGCAGATCCATGGCATCGTCGATATAGTCATCATACGATGTGATAAAAAATATAATGATATTGCGGTTTCTCTTCTTCAGCCTTGCAGCAATCTCAAGCCCGTTATACGGGGTCATCCCGATATCGAGAAAAGCCATATCATATGTTTCCGCGCTGTCATGCAGTTGCGCACTGTCAGATATGAGATCGAACCGCGCATCGATATTCTTCTCCGCAAGGGTCGTGCGAACCACCGATTCGATCTTTTTTACATAAGCACTGTCGTCATCACAAATTGCGATCTTCACGAAATGCCACTCCTCGTTGACAATTATACCATATGAGAAAACTCAAGTCAAATAGTTTAAATCGTTAAATCGTTGAGTCATCTTTCTGATGTATGTAACAGTCAACAAGGCGCCAGACCATCCTCTGCTCCTCGACGGAAAGCGACGAGAGCATCTCCCCTATCTGCTCGGGAAGAGAATCGCTTATCACGCCGGAGAAGAAATAGTCCGCGTTGCAGTCGAGAGCCTTGCAGATGAGCATAAAGCTGTTGAGCTTCGGATAGCTCCTGCCGTTCTCTATATTGGATATCTGATTATCAGAGACTCCTATAAGCTCCGCCAGCTCGGACTGTTTCATTCCGAGCAGCTTCCTGCGCTGCATTATCCGCGCCCCGATAACGGCATTCTTCTTTTCATCGTTCACTTTCATCACCTATGGAAAATGTTACCATTTGCCGCTTTTAATTGGAACAAACTGCCATTTACTAACACAATTATATTTGTAATACGCTGTTATTTTATGCCGCTGTTAAATAATATTAAGGATTTGTGCAGTTTTGACGCAAAAATATGCAGTATTGTTTGTTATATTGAATTTTATTATTGACATGTTATCATGTAGTTGTCCCAAAAATACCAAAGAAAGGAAATGCCGGACTTAAATGGAACCGGCAGCAGGTGGACAAAATGAAAAACATAGCAAAGAAAGCGGCAGAGTCTGTTATCACTCTCGCCAAGAAGAACGTCAAGGACGACATCAACTCGACCGGTTCGCCCTGGACCTATCAGCCCCGTATGCCCAAGAGCGCGGAGATCTACAAGAACAAATGATTTATGATCTGTCAGTTCGCCTGACTTCTCGCCTTGAGAAGCGCGGGTATCTGCCGGACAGCGAGGAAGAGATCGTGGCCTACGGTCTCTTTTCGCTGTTATCGAAGCTGATGTACGCGGTCATCTGCCTGATACTGGGGCTGATTTTTTCGGTTCCGCTCGAGAGCATGATTTTCTACGCCGTGTTCCTGTTCGTCAAGAAATACGGCGGAGGGTTTCACGCCTCGACCGAGGGCAGATGCATGATACTGTCGACGATAGAAATACTTTTGTCGATATGCTTTGTTTTCTTCGCCCTGCGCGAGTCCGCGTTTCTGAAATCCGGTGCGCTCGCATCGGCAGTGGCATACATTATAATATGCATCCTCTCCCCTGCGGCGGCGAAAGAGAAGCCGCTCGATAAAGCGGAGAAAATTCGCTACCGCGAACGGTCGATAATCCGCGTTACGCTTACATTCGCAGCCATGACGGCAGTGCTCATCTTCGGCTATCCGAGAATATGTGCTCCGCTTTGCTCCGCGCTGATGCTTGAGGGCGTCATGCTGACGGCAGGCAGGATATCACTGAGAAGATACAGCGAAGCGGCAGAAGAGTAAACACAAAAGCCATCTCTGAAAAAGGGATGGCTTTTGTGTTTTTAGTATATAAATTGAGCCGCCCTATTAAGGAACGGCTTTTTGTTTATTTTTCTTTTCCAATCGTCACGGTGCTCTGTCCCCTGTGACGAATAAGCCTTTGGACGGTGAATGTGCCGTCGTTTTTGATATTTATAAGCTGGCCGCCCCTGAAAGGCACGACATAGATATTATGGTCGCACGATAGACCGTAGCTGAGCCTTATCCCGTGATATTCGGCGGAATAGTTGTTCATATGGTCGTGACCCGCGAAGCACACGGCGGGAGCGTCAGCGAGTAATGATGGAATCTCTTTCAGCGCCAACAGAAATATATTTTATCTGCACGCCGATCCGCGCTTCTATGAAGTCGATATATTTTTTCGCCGCTTCGGGCAGTTCATCGAACGAGCGGCAGTCGGAGATATCCTCTTTCCAGCCGTCAAAATACTCATAGACGGGCTTTGCGTTATTGAGCGCGCTGCCGGTCGGGAAAGTATCGACGCGCTTTCCGTCTATTTCATATGCGACGCAAACGGGGATTTTATCGAAATAAGAGAGAATGTCAAGCTTTGTCAACGCGATTGCGGTTGCGCCCTGTACACGCGCTCCGTAGCGCGAGGCCACAACATCAAAGCCGCCGACTCTTCTCGGTCTGCCGGTAGCCGCGCCATATTCGTTGCCCGCCCGGCGAAGGATTTCGCCCTCTTCACCGAACAGTTCGCACACGAACGGACCCTCGCCAACGCAGGTCGAGTAGGCTTTCATAACGCCTATGCTCTCGTCAAGATGTAATTGCGGAATGCCCGCGCCGATAGTCGAAAATGCGGCGATGCTGTTTGATGACGAGGTATACGGATAAATGCCGTAATCAATATCCCTGAGTGCGCCGAGCTGAGCTTCAAAGAGTATCTTTTTGCCATCGTCAGCCGCTTTGCTCAAATATTCCGACGTGTCGCAGATATACGGGAGCAGCGGCTTGCCGTAGGTGCGAAGCCAGGTGAGCATTTTTTCGGCGTCGATAGGCTCGTGGTGATATCCGCCCTCGATGAGCAGGTTTTTCCACTCGACGATATCCCTGAGATGATCGGCGACGCCGTCTATGTCGCGCAGATCACCCATACGAATGGTCTTTTTCATATATTTGTCCGCATAGACGGGCGCGATTCCCCGGCGGGTCGAGCCGAATTTTTTATCGGAGAGTCTGTCCTCTTCGAGGCAGTCCTGTATCCTGTGATAGGGCATGCAGATAGTTGCGCGGTCGCTGATTTTCAAGTTTTTCGGGGATATCTCTATCCCCTTTTCGCGCAGCCTGCCGATCTCGCCGACGAGGTGCTCGATATCAATAACCATTCCCGTGCCCATGACATTCACTGTGCCGTCGCGCAGAATGCCGGACGGGAGCAGATTGAGAATAAACGTGCCCTTTTCGTTGACGACGGTGTGACCCGCATTGTTTCCGCCCTGATAGCGCGAAACTATATCAAAATCCTGCGAAAGATAATCGACGATGCGTCCCTTGCCCTCGTCGCCCCAGTTGACACCGACTATCGCTGATAACATAATGATTGCTCCTTCTTTCGTTTGACTTGCCGCCATGCGGCGTGATTTCAGTTTTCGCTGTGCTTTGCGCCGTTTTCCGCGCTGAGAATAAGCTCTTCCTCTTCGCGGATGAACATCATGCCGAAGCTTATCAAAAGCAGTCCGCAGGATATCCAAATCGACTTCTCGCCGAGTCTCCCGGTAACAAAGCTGCCGACACCCGCGCCGACGGCAAAGACCAATATGACCGCGAAATATGTAAGCGCCTTTTTGAGTATCGCCTTATCCTTTGTGCGAAAATAGGCGCAGAGAGCCTCAGTGCCGCTTCGCATATTGCCGATGCACATCGTGCTGGCATAGGCATGGCCGCGCACCTTATGGAATGTCTGCACCTGAAGCGCGCAGACGAACGAGACGAGCGCATTCGCGAGAGGATCGAGCTTCTGCGGCATGAATCCGACCGCAAACAGCAGAACTATCTCATCGATAAGAATCAGCTGCCGCCAGTGGATTTTCTCGCAGTTTTTGAACCGCATATGCACCACTTCCGCTATCGCGATGCCGATGATAAACGACACAACGGGGATTAGATATTTGATGACCCTGCTTCTGTCCGCGTCGACAAGGGCAGTGCTCATGAGTACGATATTTCCCGTCTGCGCATTTGCAAAGACCGAGCCGCGGCAGCAATAAGTATAGGCATCCTGAAATCCGCCGGAGAGTATTATGAACACCGCCGCGCGGAATTTGTCAGACATCTGTCCGTGAAATCCGTTTTTGAGCTTCATGCAGACACACGACCCTTGTTTTTATCGGCAGTCAGCCTATCTATGCTGACAAGCTTCGTGCAGAGTGCGAGCACGCGCACCGCGAGAGTTATCTCTTCGACCGTTGCAAACGATGGGGCGAGCCTTATATTTTTATCCTCCGGGTCGAGTCCGTGCGGATAAGTTGCCCCGGCGGGAGTGAACGTAACGCCGCAGTCGCCGCACATCTTCACGACCTTTCCGGCGCAGCCCGGCATGGTGTCAAATGAGAGGAAATATCCGCCCTTGGGCGTTGTCCACCCGGCGATGCCCAGGCCGCCCAGTTCTTCGTCCAGCACTTTATATACCGAATCGAACTTCGGCTTCAAAATGGCGGCGTGCTTTTTCATATGTGCTTTTAGTCCTGCGCTGTTTTTGAAATATCTCGCGTGCATCAGCTGGTTCATCTTATCCGGTCCGATTGTCGCGAATTTCAAAAAGCTCTTTATATCTATCAGATTGGCCGGACTCGCCGCGACCGCCGCAACGCCCGCGCCCGGGAAGGTTATCTTGCTCGTGGAGCAAAACTCATAGACCATATCGGCGCTGCCGGCTTTTTCGCATTCCTCGATTATATCCGGTATCTGCGCATTGTCGCCGTCAAAGGCGTGGACACAGTAGGCATTGTCCCAGAAGATACGGAAATCCTCCGCCGCCGGCTTCAATGCGGCGAAGCGTCTGACCGTCTCGTCGCTGAACACGATTCCCGTTGGGTTCTGGTATTTCGGCACGCACCAGATACCTTTCACCTTTTCGTCCTTTATCAATTTTTCGACCTCGTCCATTTCGGGACCAGTCGGTAGCATCGGCACGGGGACAAGCTCGAAGCCGAAATGCTCGGTTATTGCAAAATGGCGGTCATATCCGGGGACGGGGCAGAGGAACTTGCGCCCTTCAACCTCCTGCCAGGGCTTCGCGCCGCAGATTCCGTCGGTCATGCCGTGGCTGACTATCTGATACATCATAGTAAGGCTGCTGTTCCCGCCGACAAGCGTATGCGACGAGTGCGTGCCCATCATATGCGCGAGCAGGCGCTTTGCCTCCGGGATTCCGTCAAGTCCGCCGTAGTTGCGGCAATCCTGCCCGCTCTCGGAGTCGAGGATGCTGCGACTGTCGATAACATCGAGCATACCGAGCGACAAATCCAGCTGCTCCGCCGACGGCTTTCCGCGCGACAGATCGAGCGTCACGCCGTTTTTTAGAAGTTTTTGTAGCTCTTTCGCAGCTTTCTCTTTTTCTGCTGCCAGCTCTTCGCTGCTTGCTTTCAGATAATTCAAAGTAATTCTTCTTTCCGGGCTTTACTTTTTTTGACGAGTGTATTATAATCCAGTTGCAGACATGTGTAAAATCTATAATACATATATCAACGATATCCAAAACATATATCAGCGGAGGCTTATCATGAACATAAACTACGACTACTACCGCATCTTTTACTTCGTCGCAAAATACGGCAACATCTCACAGGCCGCGAAGCTGCTTTTGAACAACCAGCCCAATCTGACAAGGACGATAAAGAACCTCGAAAGCGAGCTCGGCTGCCCCCTGTTTTCGCGCACAAACCGCGGCATGCGCCTGACGCCGGAGGGTCAGAAGCTGTATGAGCACATCAAAGTCGCCATCGAGCACATCGAGGCGGGCGAAGAAGAGATAACCGAGAGCAAGAATTTGCAGACGGGCACGGTTTTCGTCGCGGCGAGCGAGGTCGCCCTGCGCTGCCTGCTTCTGCCAGTGCTCAAAAAATTTCGCATGCTCTATCCCGGGGTTCGCATACGCATCAGCAACCACTCGACCCCGCAGGCAATAGCCGCGCTCAAGGACGGAACGGCGGATATCGCAATCGTCACGACTCCGACCGTCCGCTCCGCATCGCTGAGCGAAACCCCGCTTCGCTCCGTGCGCGAGGTGGCGATATGCTCGCCGGCATTCAAAGAGCTGCTCGGCAGAAAGATAAGCCTCGCCGATCTCGGTAACTATCCGCTGATATCTCTCGGCACGAGCACAAAATCATTCGAGTTTTATTCGGCGTTCTTCACCGAGCACGGTCTGCCGTACAGCCCTGACATCGAAGCGGCAACGGCAGATCAGATTCTCCCGATGGCGCAGGCGGATCTCGGAGTCGGATTCGTGCCCGAGGAGTTCGTAAATCTTTCCGACAACGTGCGGATAATCGACCTCGAAGAAGAGATACCCGAGCGCAGCATCTGCCTTATAAAAAGAAAAGAGCAGCCGCTGAGCGTGGCTGCAAAAGAACTTGAAAGAATGATAATAGAACTGGCGAGCGGAGAGTGAAAAGTGGATAGTGGTGAGTGGCAAGTGAAGAGTGAAGAGTGGAGAGTGAAAAAGTGAAAAAGTAAAAATCGGCAAATATCTGACGATACTTGCCGATTTTTGGTGCGGATAACAGGGATCGAACCTGCATGGTTGCCCACCGGATCCTAAATCCGGCGCGTCTGCCAATTCCGCCATATCCGCATATGTGCCGTCCGCTGAATGTCTGCGCGGCTTTTGACTGATATATTATATCAGGGATAATAATTATTTTCAAGTTTTTCGCGTTCGGAGCTACAAAAAAAAAAAAAAGCTTGCTTTTTTGCGAGTTATCTGTTATCATATCATCTGTTACCGAGTAAAGAAGGAGGTGCGACACATGGCAAAATGCGAATATTGCGGTAAGGATGTGTCTTTCGGCATCAAGGTTTCCCATTCTCACAGACGTTCAAACAGAACCTGGAAGCCCAACATTAAAAGGGTCAAGGCTATAGTGAACGGCTCTCCCAAGAGAGTTTATGCATGTACTCGTTGCCTTCGTTCCGGCAAAGTTACACGCGCTGTCTGATGACCGAACAGATATTCACGGCACTGTTTTAAACGGTGCCGTAATTTTTTTGCCTTTTTATATTCACGCTCCGGCATCTTTTCGGGCGGGCGTAATACTATTATATATTATGCCGTCTTTTCAAACTGCTGACAAAGTTTATGACATAATTGTAAACTTTGGAAAAAGGTATTGATTTTTGGTACAAATGGGTTTAGAATATAAATTAGCACTCGGGGATGTAGAGTGCCAAAAGATTTTTAAGCTTGCATTTTTTATAATTCAGGAGGAATCGATATGAACATTAAACCGCTTGCAGACAGAGTTGTTGTCAAGCCTGTCGAGGTTGAAGAAACTACGAGCAGCGGCATTATCCTCGCCGCTTCCGCACAGGAGAAGCCCCAGGTTGCTGAGGTCGTTGCAGTGGGTCCCGGCGGACTCGTTGACGGCAAGGAAGTTGAGATGTACGTCAAGGTCGGCGACAGAGTCATAACCGGCAAATATTCCGGCACTGAGGTCAAGCTCAACAAAGAGGAATACACCATAGTCCGTCAGAGCGACATTCTCGCTATCGTAGAATAATCGGAGGTAATTCATCATGGCAAAACAGATCATTTACGGCGAGGAAGCCCGCAAGGCTCTCCAGGCCGGTATCGATAAGCTCGCTAACACAGTTAAAATCACGCTCGGCCCCAAGGGCAGAAACGTTGTGCTCGACAAGAAGTACGGCGCTCCCCTCATCACCAACGACGGTGTCACCATCGCCAAGGATGTTGAGCTCGAAGATCCCTTTGAGAACATGGGCGCTCAGCTTATAAAAGAAGTCGCCACAAAGACAAACGATGTCGCCGGCGACGGTACCACCACCGCTACCCTGCTCGCTCAGGCACTCGTCCGCGAGGGCATGAAGAACGTTGTTGCAGGCGCAAACCCGATGGTCATCAAAAAGGGCATCCAGAAGGCTGTTGATGCCGCTATCGAGGCTGTCAAGTCCCACTCTCAGCCTGTTAAGGGCACCGAGGACATCGCGAGAATAGCCACCATTTCCTCCGCTGACGAGGATATCGGCAGAATCATTGCCGACGCTATGGAGAAGGTCACCTCCGACGGCGTTATCACCGTTGAGGAGTCGAAGATTGCACAGACCGAGGCAGAGGTTGTCGAGGGCATGCAGTTCGACAGAGGCTACATCTCCCCCTACATGGTAACCGACACCGACAAGATGGAAGCCGTCATCGACGACGCTCTCATCCTTATCACAGACAAGAAGATTGCAAGCATTCAGGATCTTCTTCCCCTGCTCGAGCAGATCATGCACGCAGGCGGAAAGCTTATCATCATCGCTGAGGACATCGAGGGTGAGGCTCTTTCGACCATCCTTGTCAACAAGCTTCGCGGCGTGTTCACCTGCGTGGGCATCAAGGCTCCCGGCTTCGGCGACAGACGCAAGGAGATGCTTCAGGATATCGCTATCCTCACCGGCGGCAAGGTCATCACCTCCGAGCTCGGTCTTGAGCTCAAGGACACCCAGATTTCCGATCTCGGCCGCGCACGCCAGGTCAAGGTCTCCAAGGAGAACACCATCATTGTTGACGGCGCAGGCGACAAGGACGCCATCAAGTCCAGAGTCAACCAGATCCGCACCCAGATTGAGAACACCGCTTCCGACTATGACAGAGAGAAGCTTCAGGAGCGCCTTGCAAAACTTGCAGGCGGCGTAGCGGTCATCAAGGTCGGCGCAGCTACCGAGACCGAGATGAAGGAGAAGAAGCTCCGCATCGAGGACGCTCTCGCAGCAACCAAGGCAGCTGTTGAAGAGGGTTCCGTTGCAGGCGGCGGCGTCGCACTGCTCAACGCTATCCCCGCAGTCAAGGCTCTGCTTGACAGCACCGAGGATTCCGACGAGAAGACCGGCGTGAAGATCGTTCTCAAGGCTCTTGAAGAGCCCGTTCGCCAGATCGCTTCCAACGCAGGACTTGAGGGTTCGGTTATCATCAACCACATCGTTGAGTCCGGCAAAATCGGCTACGGCTACAACTTCGCTTCCGACGGATATGTTGATATGTTCGAGGCAGGCGTTGTTGACCCGACAAAGGTCACCCGCTCCGCTCTGCAGAACGCCGCTTCCGTTGCGGCAATGGTTCTGACCACCGAGAGCCTTGTCACCGACAAGCCCGACCCGGCAGCAGACGCGGCAAACGCCGCAGCGATGGCTGCACAGGCCGGCGGCGGAATGTATTAATCCAAAGCTGAATAAATAATTTGAGCCGCTCGGGCAACCGGGCGGCTTGATTTTTTGGTATTGCAAAATTGAGATTTGTCCATCACTCGAGCCACAGCAAAGCAAAAGCAAGTGTTTCAGCCAATTTTTATAATCAAGCTTTCAACAGCCGCGCCGCAGTGTTTGAAGTCTAACTGAGATAGGCGAGGGAACGGCTTTT
>ULVT01003969.1_pt1 | contig 39779 bp, 37 predicted proteins | sample 1959701 | NCBI WGS metagenome assembly ULVT01 (sample SAMEA4835793, study PRJEB28245) | human gut metagenome | biome: gut microbiome; material: fecal sample | place: Denmark | collected 2008
TCCTCATCAAAAACAGATTCCAAAACCGATAATTCGTCGAGCAAAACCGACGATTCCAATAACAGCACAACATCATCAAAGACGGATTCTACAAGCTCAGGCAAGGCAAATACAACGAGCAATGCCAACTCAGGAGCCAACGGATCGTCCAACCCCAACACCGGAGCGACATCAGCTGCGGCAGCGGGAATAATCTTATTGTCTGCAATCGGCGTTATCACAAGAAAGAAATAAACCTCCTTTACATTGGGTTAAAAATTTAACACCTCTTTACTTGGACTTTAGGCCGAAAGCAAAAACAAGGGTACAGATTTCTGTGCCCTTGTTTTATTTTTAACTTTATTTTTTTGGATTAAATAAGAGAATAATTGCATAGCATTTGTTTGTTCCTGTATAAAAAAGGCTGTTTCAATTAATGAAACAGCCTTAACTTTAGCTATGTATTATTTGCCGTAGTTGCACTCAATAACGTTTCCGTCTTCATCTTCAAATGTAATATCAGCTATGTAGAAGTCAGCCTGATTAGGCATACCCCATCTCATTAAGGAGAGGAACTGAGCATCTTTTGACTCAACGAATGCAGCGGTAGGCTTGATTCCCGGACGGATCATAAGCTCGTAGGAACCCCATTCTGAAGTCCATTCAGCCTCGCCGAATTCAAGAAGCTGATTCCATGTGTTGCCTCCGTTGCCGTCAGTAGGCTGTGTACATAAAGCGCCCATGAAGTTTCCGGGAACCATTGATTCTGTACCGTCATCAGCTGTGAAAGGACCTACTGCCTTTGTTACAACATCTACTTTAATTGTAAATATCTTAGGAAGATCTTCTTCATGTCCTGCAAAAAGCTTTGACATATCAAATTTGATTTTAGGAATCTTATAGTCACCGTATTCGTCCTGATCAAGTGTCTGAACGCGGAGCATAGGAATTCCTGAAAGCTCTTCAATAGAAAGCTCAATGTGGGATTCGCCGGTATCGTCAGCATAAACGCCGCTTCCCTTGTCCTCAGCAAAAGGTCCGACAAAATCCTCAATATTCATATCAGTTGAAAATTTGAGTGATGCGTTTTCATAATTCTTCAAAGTCTCAGGCATTTCTGAAATGTCCTTAGGTGTATTCTCCTCTGCTGTGCTGTCAGTAGCCGACTCAGCTGCGGATTCTGCCGTTGACTCAGCTGCGGATTCTGCTGCAGAAGATTCTGCTGCACTGGACTCTTCAGCTGCTGAAGATGTTGAAGCAGCTGCGGATGATGAATCAGCCTTGCTGGATGATGAGTCGTCAGAATCGCCGCAGGCTGCGAGCAATGAAGCTGTCATTAAAATTGCTAAAGTTGAAGCAAGTAATTTCTTCATTTTTATTACCTCCGATTATTTGTTTCTTTTAAGCAGAAACTATACAAACTTTACTTTTAAATTATAGCATATCTCTTTTACTTAATCAATATGATATTTGCACAATAAAAGGTTGATTTATTAGTGAAAATGTATAGAAAACGTTTACGCATTAGTGGAATATATACAAAAAAAGACTGCGGAAACAAACCGCAGTCTTAAATTAAACTAATTTATATCAGTTATAACTGTATTAAATTACTTCTTCTTAGTAACAACTATTGCTGCGCCTGCAAGAGCGATACCTGCAAGAGCGATACCTGCGGCAGCGCCTGCCTGAGGATTCGTTTCATCAGATGGTTTGTTTGTAGTTGATGTTGTGCCGCCGGGAGCCTTTGAGGTTGTTGTAGAAGTGTTTGAACCCTTGGAATCAGTCTTAGAGTCGCTCTTTGAATCAGTCTTAGAGTCGGTCTTTGAGTCAGTCTTAGAGTCAGTTTTTGAATCTGTCTTAGAGTCATCTGAAGGCTTGCTTTCTGTGCTGCTAGGAATGATAGGAGCAGGATTGCCGTCCTCGCCGATCTCCATAGCAACTACGGAATCACCAGAAACAACAGAAGTCCAGGTACCCTTTGCAAAGTGACCGAACTGAATATTGAAGCCTACATTGTAAACTGTTACTGCGTTTCCGTCAGCGTCTGTTGCTTCAATAGGATCGATCTTTGCAGCATAGGTTGGATTACCGTCAGCATCTTTACCTGTCTGAACGCTGGTCTGCTCAGCGATCTTGGAGCCGGGAACTGTTACAGTATATACGCCGCCGTTATTTTCACACTGATAGCCTACAGATTCGCCGTCAACATATATAGCCTGTGTAGAAGTGTCAGTTTCACCCTCTTTATCGCCGTTGGCAACTCTGAGAACAGTATAAGAACCGCTTTCGTTTAAAGCAACGCCGTCCTCACCCTTTTCCCATTCAGCTGATGTAGTGTCAATTGTAAAAGTCAGAGTAACATCGCTGAGATCCTCTTTGGTTGAAAAGAACTGATACCATGAACCGTTCCAGAGTGTCGCGGTATCCATGTTATCAAATGCGATAACATTCTGCTGATCTTTAACCTTCCAGTCTTTGATAAAAGGCTTCTGGTCTACTGCAGAAGCAGAAATTGCCATTGAAGCAGCCATTGCCAAAGCTGACATACCTGCAAAAATTTTTGAAATTTTCATTGTAAAATCTCCTCCATATAGAAATATGTTTACGAATTGTCGTTCAATTCTGTAACTAATTATAACAGATTGTTACCGTAAAATCAAGCCTTTTTCTAAATTTTATACCTAAATAAAGTTGAAATATCTAACAATATTGATAAAGGTTTTTTGTGCAAAAAATACAGAAAACGTTTACCAATTTCCAATAAATGCAATTGATAATCAGAACAGCGGGAGTATTTTATTGCATAAATACTCCCGCTGTATATTCTATAGAAAATCAATGCGTATCGACATCTGAGAACGAAATTCCTACCAGTTTGCCTTCGTAAGTAGCCGCATATTCAAAGCTGGTTCCGCTAAGCTTTGCCTTTCCGTCGCTGATATTATATGAGCCCTTTATTGTTTTTGTAATATAAATTTCTTTGGTTTTTCCGGGATAGTTGCTGTCGTATACCTGAAGGATATACTTTCTGTGACATGACGAATCCTGAATAAGACCGATGGCGTTTACAGTGTGAGTATCGTCGATCGTAGTTACGACCGGAACTCCCTGGCTCAGAAGTTTTTTAAGCCGCTCAAAGCCTTGGTCGCCGTTTGTGAGGTTAAATTCGCTTTCAGAATCGTCCCACTGAATTGCGTTAAGTCTGTAGAGCGCAGCAAAGAATCCGGCTTCCCATTCTGAATATTTTGATTCGATTTTTGAAAGACCTCCCGCAATGTCAAGTGACATAAGCTCAACTGACGACCATTCAAGGTTTCCTCCGTTAATAGGATATTTATCTATGATCCAGCCGCAGTTCTTTGCGTCTGAAACAAATTCGTCCTTTATTTTCAGGAGGCTGCCTTTGCTTTTATAGTCCAGGTAAAGAGTGACGTCGCCATACGTTCCCAGCAGCGAACCGGGCTTTATATCGTGAAGAGGGATCCGTTCTTCATACTTATCCGCAATTTCAGTGCCGCTCATATCGTAGCCGGGCGCATCGTATTTTTGTGAGCTTTTATCTCCGGGGGAAAGTTTGTTTAAAGATAACGGAACATTTCCGAGATACCAATCTCTTGCCATTACTGCAAGACCGAAATCCAGGCTTGAAGCAGTAGAGGTTCTGAAATTTTTAAAGCAAAAGCCATTTGTCTCAGGATCGAAACCTGTGTTGTACAGAGAATAGCCGTTTACTGTATCAGACGAGTTGGAATAGCTGACTATATCATAGTTGAGCGTTGTTACTATCTGCTTGTAAACGTCCTCTAAAGCGTTGGCGTCTGACGCAGAATAATATTTTCCTCCGGTAGCGTAGGCAAATTCCTGAAGCCAGCTTCTGTCTACCTCTCGTCCAAGTCCTACCGTTAATACAATTATATTTTTTTCTTTGGCGATTTGAGCCAGCTGTTCGATAGATTTAGGATTGTTTTCGTCCGATTCGCCGTCGGTAAGCATTACTATAATGTTTCTGTATTTTCCGTCTGAATCATTGGTGAATTCGTTCATGCAGGATTCAAGAGCCGATTGGCTGTGAGTTCCGGTAAATATTTCAGTTTCATTTTTTATGCTGTCGAGTGCGTCTTTAAGCTTTTTACGGTCATCAGTAAAACCCTGAAGCTTAGTATAGTCACCTGTAAATTTTGAGATAGAGAATTTATACTTGCCTTCTATCTTATTGATAAGACTGCTTGCAAAATCAAGTCTTTTGAAATCAATATCATTTTCAGATGACGGAGGACAAAGCTCTTTGGGGTACATAGAGCCTGAATTGTCTACAAGAAATGCTATCCTTGTAGTAGCCTCGTCGTTGACGGTTTTTTCAACGCCTACTACATAGGTCGAAAAATGCTTCAGCTCCGCAGTAATTGTGCCGTTTTTCTTGTCGACGGACGATTCGACTTTTTTATACTGCAGGGTAGCGGGGTTGAAATTCAATACCGTCAGATCGTCATAGGAGTAGCCGAGTTTGTCTATCTTTGCTTTATCAAGCTTAAATGTTACCTTTGCCGAAGTAAAATCATAATCACAGTAAAAATCGTAGGCGCTGCTGACTATGCTTGTATTAGATAAAATACCGAAAATATCAAGCTGCTCAATAGTAGTGCTTGCGACATTTGCATTTCCTGTAACTTCAAGAGTTACCTGTCCTTTTTCGCGTTTTACGGTAAGCTCTCTCTGAGCGTCGTCGGTTTTTCCGTCGGTAGAGGACTTTCTTGGATCTGTTCCCGCAATTATTTCGTATCCGTCGAGAAGTCCGTCGCCGTCAGTGTCGGGATTTGTCGGGTCTGTGCCCAGTTTTAGCTCGTCGCCGTCTGAAATACCGTCGCCGTCGGTATCTTCATTTTGTATATTTGTTCCTTCGCGTTCTTCCTTTGCATTAAGAACTCCGTCGTTATCCCAGTCGCCGTTGTCGTCGAACTCCGGTTCTTTATATGTAGTGCTTATATCCAACTGTGTTATAACGGATTTTGCCTTGGATATTCTGTTGCTTTCAACTATCTGATAACCGATAATTACAGCAGCGGCTATAACTATCAGAAGCAGAACGCCAAGAAAAATAAATAAGGGCGTTTTTGTTCCGAATTTTTTTCGTTTAGCGTTTTTTCTGGCAAGCGCTTCGGCTGCCGACATTTTCTCCTGCATTTATAGACCTGCTTTCTAAATTGTTTTTGTTTATGTATTGAAATATTTTAAAATATATAACGCTTTAATATAACTAATATTCTATCATAAATAATTATGTTTTGCAATATGCACAGCAGTAAAAACATAAACAAAAGTAATTTGTGTTTTTTATAACATTCTTATTATTATTGCCTAACTGTAAAAATAATTCAGATATATTGATACTATTTAAAAAGCTAAATAAAAATTAAATATATCATACATCAAAACAATTATTACTGGATTTCTGGAATTATGAAAAATTATATGAAATCTTGAAAAACGTCAGCGTTTGTGGTATAATTATATAAATCTGCGGCAGTCAGCATTCTATCGCTGCAGGAAAGGAAATGGTTTACAATGCTAATAGATTTTCATGTTCATGCCTTTAATCCGAAGATAGCAGACAGGGCAGTTCAGAAGCTTCAGAATATCTGCGGTATCGTACCGTATACAAGAGGTCTGACCGAACAGACGATCAGACGCTTTGACGAATGGGGCGTTGACAGGGGAGTTCTGCTTCCGATAGCGACCAAGCCGTCGCAGCAGAGGATCATCAACGACTGGGCGTCTGAGCAGGACGGCGGCAGGTTTATCGCTTTCGGCAGCATACATCCGGACGCAGAGGATTTTGCCGAAGAGCTTGACCGCATTAAGACAATTGGGCTTCACGGTATCAAGCTTCACCCTGATTATCAGGATTTCATGGTAAATGACAGAAAGCTCGATCCGGTTTACGACGAAATAACAAGACTTGAGCTTCCTGTGACGTTTCATGCCGGATACGACTGCGTTTCTCCGGATCTTATACATTGTCCTCCTGAGCTTGCGAGGGAAGCTGCCGACCGTCATAAGGGAATGAAGATGATATTCGCTCATCTGGGCGGAAACGGAGAGTGGGACAAGGTTCTGGATAGTCTGGCCGGCTGCGGCGGAGAGGTTTATCTTGATACGAGCTTTACGCTTGATTGTGAAAACGAACTTATGGAAAAAATTATAAAAAAGCACGGAAGTGACAGGATATTGTTTGCAAGCGACTGTCCGTGGCAGAGTCCTGCACTTATAGCTCAGAAAATAGACTCCCTGAAGCTTTCAGACGGGGATAAGGAAAAAATCTATTATAAAAATGCTATGCGTCTGCTGAAACTGCAATAGCTGCTTAAAAGAATAATTGAAAGGAGTAAGCTGTAATGAAGCTGAGATATTTAAAAGTCTTGAGTGCGACAGTTTTAACGGCTGCGGTTCTCGGCGGCTGCGGTTTGGACGCAGCTTCGGAGGATCCTGCCGAGAGCGCTGCGGTGCCTGCGGCGGTTACTTCGAGGGAATATGTAAAAACTACAAAAACCGCATCACGCAGGATCGAAGCGGATAATGACGATGAGGATATTTCTGGTTATACGACGACAACCGAGATAACCGGGGCAACTCTTGAAAATTCATATTCAGTTGACGACGAACCTGATCCCGATATTCTTGCTACGCTGACGACTACTACGACCCTATATACTTTGCCTGAGGGAGCAAAGACGACAAAGACCGAAAAGTCCGCCAAGAAAACTACCGGGAAAACTGCCTCGGCAGCAAAGACGACTACGACGGCTTTAGCTCCGGACAAGCTCTATAAGCCGCTTACTGCGGATAAGTTCAAGAAAAAGAAAAAGTATAAGGTCGTATCAGATACTACATATCTTAATCTTAGGTTCGGCCCTTCAAAAAAATACGAGGTCCAGCTCAAGATCCCTGACGGAGAATCAATTTACGGAACGGCGCAGTCATCTGCTCCGGACGATAAAGAAGAAAAGTGGGTATATGTATCCTACCGCGGAACATCAGGCTGGGTTATGCGCGGTCTGTTGGAGGAGTGCGGCTGACCTGCTTTCAGCTGTAAGCGGCAAGAGTTCGGATGAGTTTTTAATTAATGCGTTTTATAATGCAGGTGCGTATAATTTGTTGACAAATAGCTTAAAAGGTTGTATAATAAAACAGTGCTTTGCCGTTTCTGCAAAGACATTAAAATTACAAGGGGTGTGAAATAAATTAATGGAATCACAGGAACAGGATATAAATCTGAAGGATTTGTTTTCACTTTTGCTTAGCAAAATAAAGTTTATTATTCTGGTTACTCTTCTTGGAACTGTTTTAGCGTTTGCCTACGCTAAGATCATTCTTCCGGTTGAATATACGTCTGCAGTATCTATATATGTTAAAAATACCAGCAGCACTGTAACTGGGGAAAACCCTGCGGGTGAAGCGACTCAGACTGGTATAGCCGCGTCTAAGCTGCTTGCGGAAGCTTATATCGTTATATTAAACGACGACGTAGTTTACGATCAGGTTTCAAAGATGCTTCTTGAGGACTATGCAAGGGAGGATCTTGAAAACTTTTTCACTGTAAAGGAAAGCGACGGTAATTATTATATCCCTGCACAGCAGATCAGGGAGAAGGTCGATATTGCAACTGTCAATGAAACCGAGGTAATAAAAATTAAAACTACTACCGAGTCGGCTCAGCTGTCCGCAGACATTTGTACATATATCTCCGATATAGCTCCGGATCTTCTTACAAGAGTTACAAAGGCGGGTTCGGTCGAGACGATAGGAACGGCGAAAGTTCCTGACAGTCCGTCGTCTCCCAATGTAAAATTTATTATTATTATAGGAATGCTTGCGGGCCTTTTTATTTCGGTAGCTGCGGTAATTATTCTGAATATGCTTGACAACTGTATTTCTTCGTCAGACGACATAAAACAGCGGTTCGGAATACCTGTGCTTGCTGAAATACCTGATATAGAAGCCGAAAAAAAGGAGGGCGCAAAGTATGAGTATTAGAAAAGCCAATGTGCGCTCAAAAAGGTTTACACTGATCGACGGCAATGTTCCGTTTCAGGTATCAGAGTCGTTTAAAACTCTCAGGGCAAATCTGATCTTTGCGCTTTCGACACAGAAAAGCAAGATCATTGCCGTTTCCAGCGCACTTCCGTCAGAGGGCAAGTCTACAGTTGCGGCTAACCTTGCGCTGACGCTTACACAGACTGACGCTAAGGTTTTGTTTATAGATACCGATCTGAGAAAACCGGTGCAGCATAAGGTCTTTAAATTGAAGAATAAGCTTGGACTTTCCACTTTACTGGGCGGACTTCACTCGTTCAAGGAAGTTCTGAACAGTCAGGTAGTTCCGGGGCTTGATATTGTGACCAGCGGGCCTATTCCGCCGAATCCTTCGGAAATGCTGGCAAGCGAGAATATGAAGGTTCTGCTGGAGGAGCTTTCTAAATTCTACGATTATATTATATTGGATACAGCTCCTGTAACCGTTGTATCAGATACGCTCAGTATGGTAAATTATATTGCAGGAGTAGTTTTGGTCGCCTTGCAGGGCGGAACTCCCAGAGAGGCTTACGAAAAGGCAATAAGCTCAATAGAATTTGCGGACGGTCACGTTCTCGGCGCTGTAATAAATAATGTAGCGTCAAGTGAAAAGAAATACCGTTATAAAAGCTATAAGCGGGGGTATGGGTACGGTTCACACGGCTACGGAGAAACTCCGCAGTTTTCCAAGACAGCCGCAAAATAGAATTTAATAAAAAACTGCTGCATATAATTCAGTGCGTCGAAGCTGTTCGAATAAAGAACGGCTTCGTCTGCTGGTTTCTGCGGCGTTTTTGTTTTATAAATCATCATAGGGAGGAAAATATTATGCTTGTTACATTACAAAGCGGAAAGCTTCAAATATCCGCTGACAGCTTCGGAGCAGAGCTTCATTCGGTAAAGTATAACGGCTGCGAATATCTTTGGCAGTGCAAAAGCGCATGGAAAAGATACGCTCCCGTGCTTTTCCCGTTTATCTGTTCGCCTGCAAATAAAAAATATATCGCCGGGGGAAAAGAGTTTACAATACCGTCAAACCATGGCTTTGCCCGTGACAGCCGATTCACGCTTCTCAATGCGGACGAATACTCGGTAAGTTTTGCGCTTGAATCCTCGGAGGAAACCAAAAAGGTATATCCTTATGATTTTAAGTTTATTGTAACGTATAAAGTGTCGGACGGCAGGATAGAAGCGGAATATAAAACCGTAAATACGGGAATAAGCAATATGTATTTCTATACCGGCGCTCACCCCGCCTTTAACTGTCCGATTGAAGAGGGTCTTGAATTCGGCGATCATTATTTGGAATTCAACAAGCCGGAGAATATCGTACAGAAGATACCCGGGGGAACGAAAACTGTACTTAAAGACGGAAGGAGAATAGCTCTGTCAAGAGAGCTTTTTGACAACGATGTTTTTATGAAAGAAGCTCCCGAATCGGGGTCGGTTATTTTAAGATCCGATAAGTCCCAAAGGTATATAGGAGTTGAATATCAAAGCGGCAGCGGCTGTATTGCAGTTTGGTCGCCGACGGGTAATAACAGCGCCGGATTCGTATGCCTTGAACCGTGGTCGTCAGTTCCCGTCTATGAGGACGACGAATATCCTGAGCTTGAGAAAAAGCCTCATGCAATAATGCTGAAGCCGGGAGAAGAGCATTCGTTTAGATATAATATTATATTAGGATAACTAAAAAGAGGAGCAGTATATGAAAGCGGTAATTCAGCGTGTAAAGAATGCATCTGTAAAAGTCGGCGGAGAAACTGCAGGAGAGATCGGAAACGGTCTTTTGGTTTTTCTAGGCGTTTCGGACGAGGACGGAGAAAGGGAATGCGAGAAACTTGCAGATAAAATATCCGGACTTCGTATATTTTCAGATGAAAATGATAAGATCAATCTTTCAGTCGACAATATCGGAGGTGATATTCTTGTAGTATCTCAGTTCACCTTGTACGCCGACTGCCGTAAGGGAAATCGCCCGAGCTTTGTAATGGCAGGCAGACCCGATCATGCAGAGAAGCTGTACAGGTATTTTTCCGAAGCGCTGAGAAGCAGGATAAAGGGAAAGGTCGAAAACGGCGTATTCGGGGCGGATATGAAGGTCAGCTTGCTGAATGACGGCCCGTTTACCGTTGTTCTTGAATGTGTAAACGGAGAAATATTGCTCTGAGCATATAACGGAGGGAGGTATCTGCGGGAAGCGGCGGTCTTTTACAGTTTTCCGCAATTCGGATATATGAATATACAGATTTTTGGAAGGAAAAAGTGCTTTGATACTAAAAAGGCAGAAAGATATTTTAAGGAAAGAGGAATAAAATTTCAGTCGGTTGACATAAACTCTAAAGGGCTGAGCAGGGGAGAGCTTGACAGCGTGCTTGCTGCTGTAGGATCGCTTGACAGTCTTATTGATGAAAAGAATACAAGTCAGGACGCGCTTATGTTTAAATATCTTTCCTCAGATGAAGCAAAAAAGGAAAAGCTGCTGGAAAACCCGTTGCTTTTTAAAACTCCGATAGTAAGAAACGGAAAGCAGGCGACAGTCGGTTATTATCCCGAGGTATGGGATAAATGGATCTGAATCGTGCGGTATTTTAAATTTAATGTTTAATTATATTGACTTCCATTGATTTCTGAAGTATAATAAATATATGTGTAGAAATAAAAAGAATCGGAAAACTAAATTTTCAGGAGGCGCTTTATGAGAAAAAACTTAGGTATCGTACTGTCCTGTGCAGCAGCCTGCGCTTTATTTGTCGGCTGCAGTATTCCGGGTATGTCGAGCCGGGCGGATGACGATAATTTTGATCCCGACGGTTCCTATTACAGCAGCGAAAGCTCGGAAGGGGATAAAACGGTAAATTACAGCTGGGTTCTTGAGCCTTCGGTTCAGGCAGATAATATCATAGTTTTTGATTCCAGTCAGATAGACCCTGACAATGAAAGCAATACAGCGTATATAAATGCGTCTGTTATTTACCGCAACGGTATGTACGGATTTATTGATTATGCAGGGAACATAATAGTTAATCCCGCATACAGCAATTTTTATACAAGCGCCGGCGGTGAAATGGTACTGTATAATGTGACAAATGAAGAAACAGGGGAGCGTGAATACTGTACGCTCGACAGTCAGGGACAGGTTCTGAACTACGTTAAGGACTATGAGGACTATTCTCCCGATTATTACTGGAACAGCGATGAAAAGGCTGTTTATGTAAAGGACAAAAACGAGGATCGCGCAACAAGATATACCGGCAAGAAAACGGTAGTTGTGTCAAAGGCTGAGATCTCAGATGCCGGAAACGGCTGGTTCGAGGTAAAGAATATCGACGAATCGGCGTTCGCTCTTGCCAAAGAGGACGAGCTGATACTTGATTTTGAATATACTGATTATTACGCTCCTGCATTCAAGGGTTCAGGGCTTACGGCGATCGCTCTTGAAAAGAACGGAAAATGGGGATATGTGTCCTCGTCTGGAAAAGAGATTATTCCGTTTAAATGCGACGGGATCTTAAGCTCCTACAGCGGCAGTCTTATTGACGACGCTGAAAGCATACATCCCTATCTTTTTACCGAGGAGTTTGTTCCGGTAAGCATAGGCTCTACCTACGGATATTATAATATAGACGGTGAATGTGTCGTTTCTCCCGGGGAATTTGAACAGGCGCGTCCTGTTCATAACGGAAGAGCATGGGTAAGAAAGAACGGAATGTGGGGAATTATCCAGCTCGGTGAAATAATTGAAGAGGAAGAAAGCAGCGATAATGATTCAAAGGTAACGACTACTGTAACTTCATTTACATGGTCAAGCTCGACTACAACAACCACAACGACTACGTCTGTAACTTCGTCTGCGGTAACCTCTGAGGAAACAACAACTACAAAAAAGACATCTGTATCTTCTGTAACGCAAACAGAAACCTCCGCCTCCCAGGTAACCGAACCCACAGTAACTGAATCTGTTACTGAGACCGAGTCGGCAGTTCCTCCTGCCGACAGCGAAGAAGAAACACCTCAATAAAATATTTAAAGCTTTCGGAGCTTAAACTTCGGAAGCTTTTTTATTTTAAATATTATTAACTGAATAACTGCATAGATAAAGGAGCATAATCAAAATGATCATGCTCCTGTTTTTATATAGCCGGTAACATATGAGCCGTTATCTTTTTATTGCTTTCAGGCTTTCCTTAGTACCCAGTACGAGGATCGTTTCTCCGTCAACAAATTTGTGATCCGGTCCCGGAAGTGTATCAAATACCTCTCCGCTTTTTATTGCAAGAACATTCAGACCGTACTTCTGGCGTACGTTCTTTTCAAGCAGCGTTTTTCCGACCCAGCTTTCAGGAACGGAAATTTCATAGATAGCATATTCATCATTCAGCTTGAAATAATCAAATATCCCCTCTGAGCTGAATTTTACCGCAAAGCGTTCTGCGGTTTCCCTTTCGGCGTATACTACCTCGTCAGCGCCGTTTCTGAGAAGAAACTTTTTGTGAATATCTCGGTTTGCTCTTGCGAAAACGTATTTTGCACCCATTTCCTTAAGCAAAGCAGTAGTTTCAAGTGAGCTTTGAAAATTATCTCCTATTGCTACAACACAGATGTCGAAGTTTCTAACTCCCAGCTCCTCCATAAATCTTGGGTCGGTAGCGTCGCCTATCTGAGCGTTGGTAACGTATTTAAGGGCGGCGTCAACTCTATCCTCGTTGATATCTACCGCAAGGACCTCGTTTTTCTGGCTGGTAAGAGTTTTAGCCATATGCTTTCCGAAACGGCCTAGACCTATAATCAAAAAAGACCTCATAATAATCCCCATTCCTCCGCATAAGCGGAAAATATTAATCAGCCGACAGTGATCTTTTCAGTCGGGAGCTGTGATTTTGAACTTTGAGCAGAGCTGCTGAACGCCATAAGTACCGTCAGACCTCCGGTTCTTCCCACAAACATCAGCAGTGCGAGCAGGATATGAGAAACCGAACTAAGATGAGGCGTAACCCCCAGGGAAAGTCCTACAGTACCTATTGCCGACGTCGATTCAAAGACTGCGTCAAGCATAGGTATATTTTCAAATGCACAGATAAATATTGAAACCGCAGCTGTAAGTATAATATACATCATAAAAACGCATACCGCATTATGAACTATATCGTCAACGATACGCCTCTTAAAACATTCAAGCGATTTCTTTTTCTTGAAAACGCAGATAATACTAAGTGCAAGTACAGCAAAGGTAGTTGTTTTTATACCTCCTGCAGTAGATCCGGGAGAACCTCCGATAAGCATCAGTATACACATTACCGTAAGTCCCGCTTCGCTGAAACCGTTCAGATCGACGGTATTGAAGCCGGCAGTTCTGGTAGTTACTGACTGAAAAACTGAGGAAAACATTTTTTCCCCGAAATTCATGCCTTCATATGAAGCCGAATTATATTCAAGGAGCATGATAAGAGCCGCTCCTCCGAATATAAGAATAAAGGAAGTAGATAGAACTATTTTAGTCTGAAGTCTATAAGAGCGGAATGAAAATTTATGCTCTTTAAGATCGTCCCAGACGAAGAAGCCCAGTCCGCCTATAATTATCAGAAGCATTACGGTAATGTTGAACATTATATCAAGGTCTACAGTCGTTAGCGATGAGAATTTCTCGAAATTGCCCATCAGGTCTATTCCTGCGTTGCAGAAAGCCGAAACTGAATGGAAAATCGCAAAGTAAATTCCCTTTGCCGCACCAAGCTTCGGTATAAATCTGAATGATAAAAGCACGGCTCCGGCAGTTTCAAAAAAAATGGCTCCAAACAGAATGAAGCGGGTCATTTTTACTATTCCGCCCAGATGCGGAGCGTTGACCGATTCAAGCATTGTAAAACGCTGTTTTAAACCGATCTTCTGCTTAGTAAGCGTAAGGGCAAATATAGCTACCGACATAAATCCTACTCCGCCTATTTGGATAAGAAAAAGAATTACCAGCTGACCAAAAAGCGACCAGTAGGTATAAGTGTCGTGAATAACCAGCCCCGTAACGCAGGTCGCGCTGGTAGCAGTAAACAGGGAATCTTCTATGGGGGTGAAAATACGGTCGCGCGTACTTATAGGAAGCGACAGTAAAAACGTTCCCGTCAGAATTATTATTCCGTACCCGAGAAGAAGAAATTTAGTCAGCGGAACGTTTTGAAAGAAATTTTTTATTTTTTCAAACATAATTTCATCCTTTAATCGGAAAAATATTTCAATCCAATCTATATCATAGTATTATAGCACCATTAAACATAAAAGTCAATTGTCCATTTATATCAAAAAGCACAGTTTTTTATTGGTGAAAACAGTGGATTTTTTATATATGACGTAAACTTATGCTTGTTTTATTGTTCTATATGCAAAAATTTCACCTCAGATTTTAAAAATCGTTGACATTGTGATAATTATGTAATATTATAGTATATACAGAAGTTTTTAAAGTAAATTTAAGTTAGATGTATAACAAAAGGAAGAGATCAAAAGAAAATGTTTATTATCAATTTTTTTACCGTTCTTTTCGGTAAGCTGATGGTAGGAGTTCTGCATCTTCTGGGAAAGAATGCGGGAAACCTTCCGGGACTTGTGCTGTGGACTGTAAACAAAAAGTGCCTTAAAGCCTTTAAGCCGGATTGTCCTATTATTGCTGTAACTGGTACAAACGGCAAAACCTCGGTGACGAATTTTCTCAGCCATATGTTTGAGAAGAGCGGAAACGGAGAGCTGAAGATCATAACAAATCATGAGGGCAATAATCTTGATACGGGGATATGCTCGCTGCTTCTGAGTCACTGTACGATGACAGGCAGGATACACGCCGATTATCTTGTGCTTGAAATAGACGAGTCGCACGTTCCTGTGGTTTTTTCACAGCTGAAGCTTGAAACCCTTGTGGTTCTTAATTTTTTCAGAGATCAGCTTGACAGGAACGGAGAGGTTGAAACTCTTATTCTCAAGGTAAAGAAGTTCTGCGAAACCTTTGAAGGCAATCTGATTTTAAACGGAGACGACCCCAATACAGCTCGGCTTGGTCTTGCAAACCCTGATAACAGAAACGTAAAATATTTCAGCGTTGACAGGTATAGATATGCCACCGATTCGCTTCATGAGGCAGGGGAGGGCAGATTCTGTCCTGTGTGCGGTCATGCGCTGAAATATGAATACTATCAGTATTCTCATATAGGAAAGTTCCGCTGTCCTGAATGCGGATACGGGAATAATCCTATATATACAAGGTTTACTGACATTGATCTGGACAAGCCTTCGTTTACAGCCGACGGAACGGAATACAGGACGGCCGGGAACAGTATATACTATATGTACAATCTTTGCGCCGTATACTCCGTTGCTAAACTCTATGGGATAGATGAGAGAATAATACGTGAAACCTTTGAGGGATTTCAGGTCAATAACGGAAGAATGGAGCGATTCAGGTATAAAAACAGCGAGCTTATGCTTAATCTCGCTAAAAATCCCGTCGGTGCGAATATGACTGTAAGGATATTGAACGAATGTGAAGGCGAAAAGGAGCTTATGTTCGTGCTGAACGACAATATTGCTGACGGACTTGACGTTTCGTGGATATGGGATATAAATTTCAGCGTATTTAAAAACGTTACACGGGTCATAACAAGCGGAACAAGAGCCTATGATATTGCGGTCAGAATAAAATGCTCAGGATACGACGCTTCAAAAATTAAGGTATGTCCCGAGCTTGACGAAGCAGTAAAAGAGCTGTTTTCAACAGACGGCAGGAAATTCGCCGTTGCAAATTATACTGCTGTTCAGCCGGTAAGGTCAGCGCTCGGCAGGTTCATAGGAGGCGGCAGCAATGATTAATAAGCTGAAGATACTTCATATGTATCCCGATATGCTGGATCTGTACGGCGACAGCGGTAATATGGAAATAATCAGATACAGATGCTCTAAAAGGAATATAGAATGTGAAACCGATATTCATACGATCGGCAGTAAGACTGATTTTTCAGAATACGATCTGATATATCTTGGCGGAGGAGCAGATCTTGAGCAGCAGCTTTTGGCGGACGATTTAATGAGCAATGCGGCAGAGATACGTTGTGCATATGAAAACGGAGCATTCTTTCTTATGATATGCGGCGGTTATCAGCTGATGGGTCGGTACTACAAGGATTCCAACGGTATGAAGATCCCCGGCCTTGGACTTTTTGATTATTATACCGAGGCGTCTAGGAATAAATCGGAAAGATGCATAGGCAATATAGTTATAGAGGCAGACTTCAACGGTAATAAAACAAAGGTTATCGGCTTTGAAAATCACGGCGGCAATACCTTCGGCTCAAAAACCCCTTTCGGCACGGTGCTGTTCGGAAACGGAAATTCCTTCGGTGACAGCTTTGAAGGGTATACTGAGAAGAACGTAATCGCAACATATCTTCACGGGCCTCTGCTTTCAAAGAATCCTGCGGTTGCTGATTATATTATCGAATACTGCGTAAATAGAGAATACGGCGGCGGTATAAAGCTTGCTCCTCTTGATGATACGCTCGAGAATAAGTGCAGAGAGGTGCTGTTGAAAAGATTTCTTGAGAAAGAATAGTTTTTTGTAACAGCAGCTTAAAATTGACAAAATTATTATAAGGTGATATAATTAAAAGGTTAAATATTAATTTATCTCATAAAAGCTGATACAGGATATTTATATCTCAGCGCAGATAAACATCCGAAAAGGTAGGATAGCTAATGGAGCCTAAACATTTGCCGGATATGCCGGCTTACAGTGTGCTTATGTCGGTTTATGCAGGTGAAAAGCCGGAATATCTGAGGGAAAGCCTTGAAAGTATGTATTCACAGACCTATCCTGCGGCTGATTTTGTTCTGGTCTGCGACGGAAAGCTTACTGAAAAGCTTGACGAAACAGTAAAAGAGTACGAAGATAAATATCCCGATACCTTTCACACCGTTAGGCTGGAGAAAAAGCGGGGAGTAGGCGAATGTGCCAATATAGGCATAGACGCCTGCAAGAGCGAGTATATAGTGAAAATGGATTCGGACGATATAGCTTTGCCGCAGAGGTGCGAAAAACAGCTTTCTCTAATGAGAGATAAACCTCAGCTTGATATGTGCGGCGCTTATATAGAAGAGTTCGATACTGATACAGGCGAAGAAATAGCGGTAAAGAAAACCCCGGTTGAAAATGAGCAAATACACAGGTACGCAAGGCGGCGAAATCCTTTCAATAACCAGACCCTTGTTTTCAAGAAGTCCTTTGCAATGAAAATAGGCGGCTATGATACGGTAAAGCGCTGCGAGGATTATGATTTTGTAGTAAGGATGCTGCAAAACGGAGCAGTCGGTGAGAATATACCCGAGGTCCTTGTCAGATACAGAGTTTCAAAGCATAATTATGAGCGCAGGCGCAACTGGGCTAATACCAGATCGTTTATCAGCGTAAGGTGGAGAATTTTCAGGTCGGGATATTCAAATTTTGCGGATTTTATTATTCCCTGTGCAATGCAGCTTGGAATATTTATTCTGCCTAAAAGTCTGACCGGGAAAATATACAAAAAATTTCTGAGGTAGTCTATGGAAAGCATAAAACAGATTCTCAGGCAGTATATAAAGACCGTTCTTCAGAAGACACTCCTTCCGATTTGTTATCTATGGGGTAAAAGAAAGCCTGTTGACAGTTCTCTGGTTTTGTTTGCCGACTGTAATTCTTATGAAATGCCTGAAAGCATGGTTCTGATCAAAAAGGAGATCGGAAGACGAGGCTACAAGACGGAAGAGCATTTCTGCGACTTTTCATCGGCAGGAGCGACGGCGTCCCTTAAATATATGATGAAGTTTATGGTTAGGTATGCTCAGGCGGGGGCGGTCTTTGTGTGCAATTATTTCGTACCATGTACTGCCTGTCGGAAACGCCCTGAAACAAAGGTAATTCAGCTCTGGCATTCCTGCGGAGCGCTTAAAAAGTTCGGATATGATACTCCTGAGGATATTTCTCCTCACTTTAAGGGAAGCGTAACAAGAAATTTTGATTATTATACCGTAAGCAGCCGATTTTGCGTAAAGGTATTTGAGTCGGCATTCAGGCTGGAGGAAGGCAAAGCGCTTGCTACCGGTATTAGCCGTACGGACGAGCTTTTGAGCGATGATTTTGCAGCGGTCTGCAAAGCTGAATTTTATCAGAAATATCCTCAGTATAAGGGGAAAAAGCTTTTGCTTTATGCTCCAACTTTCAGAGGAAACGCAGGGAACGCTGTCAGCGCCGGAGAGGACGCAGTTAAGCGGCTTGAACAGAAGCTTGGCAGAGAATGGGCAGTGCTTATTAAAATGCACCCAAGGTTAAACAGTCCTCTTACAAACTGCGATATTCCGGTAAACAGGCTTTTTCCGGTAATAGATATACTTATAAGCGATTATTCTTCACTTATATTTGAATATTCGCTGTTCAGGAAACCTATGGTCTTATGGACTCCTGACCTTGACGAATATATTTCCGTACGCGATTTTTATATTGACTTTAAAACAGAGATACCCTGTCCGAAGGTTACTGAGGAAAGCAGGCTTTACGATACCGTATTAAGCGAATACTGCGGTTTTAATCCCGGCAGATATGATGAGTTTATAAATAAATATATGTCCGCCTGCGACGGAAGTTCGACCCGGCGTATAGCGGATCTGTTAAAAACATAAAGGAGCTGAGTAAAATTAGTAAGGAAAAATTTGATTTTTTCGGACTTAAAACTATACTTAATGAGCATAAGGGGCAGCGTAAGCAAATAATCATGCTTTCGGTAAACGAGCTGAAAAAGAAATACAAGGGAGCGGTACTGGGACCGCTTTGGGCGCTTATAAAGCCGACCTTTACGCTGTTTATACTTTGGTTTGCGTTTGCTGTAGGACTCAGGGGTTCGGGTCATGTAAACGGTTATCCCAGGTTTATTTTTATGCTTACCGGCTATGTACCCTGGTTTTTTATAAGCGAAAATATAATCGGAGGCTCTCGGTCGATAAGGCAGAACAAGCAGTTTGTAACAAAGCTGTCGTTTCCGGTATCAAACATAATGACGTTTACTTCGCTTTCGACCCTCTACATTCATTTTCTGCTGTGCATAATAATGTACATTACCCTGCTGTGCTTCGGATACGGTCCGTCGGTGTATAATCTTCAGTATTTTTACTATATGCCGCTTATGTTTGTGTTTTTTCTTGTGCTGTCTTGGGCAACAGCTCCGCTCAGCGCCTTCAGCAAGGATTTTGAAAATCTTATCAATTCGGTAATTACAGGACTCTTCTGGTTATCCGGAGTATTCTGGAATACCTACGATATGGATAAGCCTTGGCTCAGGACGCTTATGTACTTCAACCCTATAAACTATTTTGTAAACGGCTACAGGAAGTGCTTTTTGTACGATCAGTTCATATTCGACAGCAACTATACTACTGAAACGGTTGTGTTTTATGCAGAGCTTATAGGTATAATCTTTATCGGCTCGCACTATTATAAAAAACTCAGAAAAATTCTGCCGGATATTTTGTAAAAGGGAGAGCTAAATGGAACAGCCAATAATAGAATTTAAGGACGTATATAAGGAATATCTGCTATTCAAAAATGAAAAGGCAAGATTCAAAGCTATTTTTACCAACAATAAGGGCGTAAGGCGTCATAAGGCTTTAAACGGCGTAAGCTTCAGGGTATATCCGGGCGAGGCAGTAGGTATTATAGGAAAAAACGGCGCTGGAAAATCGACGATACTTAAGATGATCACCGGAGTAAGCTTTCCCAGCAAGGGAGAAGTGACCGTTCACGGAAAGGTAGCGGCTCTGCTTGAGCTTACCGCAGGCTTTTCGCTGGATATGACGGGTATGGAGAATATATACCTGAAAGGGTATCTTCTCGGACTGAGCGACAGTGAGATCTCACAGATCGAAAGTGAAATAGTTGAATTTGCAGATCTTGGAGAGTATATAGATCAGCCTGTCAGGACTTATTCAAGCGGAATGAAAATGCGTCTTGGCTTCGCTATCAATATAAACATAAAGCCGGATATTCTTGTAATAGACGAAGCTCTAAGCGTAGGCGACGCAGATTTTAAGAAGAAGTGCAAGAATAAGGTAAAGGATCTCATAAAGTCTGGAGTCACGGTGCTTTTCGTATCTCATTCAATGGATATGATCAGGGATACCTGCAGCCGTGCTGTTTATCTTAAAGACGGACTTGTACAGTTTGACGGGGCGGTAGACGATGCATTTGAGGTTTACAGTGCAGGAACGGGAGAAATAGTTACTATGAATCCTAAGAAGCCTGTTGCCTTTAAGGTAAAGCAGAAGTCGGAAAACAGCATTACTCTTTCATGGAATGAAGTAAGCGGAGCGGATTTTTACCGTATTTACAAATACAGCAACCAAAGCGGTGAATATGAGCCGATAACCGAGGTATCTGACTGCGATGAATGCTGTATTAAGGAGCTTCCGGAGGGTGCAAGATACCGTTTTAAGATATGCTCGGTAAGAGCGGTAGAGGACAGGGAATACCTTTCGCCCTGTACCGCAAATATTTCGGTGGCTACCTTGGGAACCGAATATTACGACAGCTGCGATTACAGCGGGAGATCGCTTGACGAGGCGCTGAGATCAATAAATGTAGATCCGGACGAGGAGCTTATTGCAAGGATAGCTGAAGTCAATGCGATCGGAAATTATACAGGCAGCGATGTTCAGAAGCTTAAAATGCTGGAGCTTCTGAAATCGGGCAAGCTTATGGTGCCTCATGATTCGCTTCAAAAGGATATGTAGGGTAAATGCCGGTCAGTTTTATGATCGGCATATTCATTTTCTGATATAATTATAAAATACTTATATTTACAAAAGCCTGTATACGGTGTATACTCTAGCTAAGGTTATGGGCTGTAACAGAATTCAGTCCGGATCAAACTGTGCAGATATTGAAAGGAATTTTACTATGAACAGCAGGGAGTATTTTATTTATCACGAGGATCCTCAGCAGCTTCACATAGGAACGCTTCCTCCTCACGCTTATTTTATTCCGTTCAGAAAAGGACAGGATCCATCTGAGCCGAGGGAAAAGTCGGAGCTTTTTGAGCTGCTTAACGGGGAATGGAGCTTTGATTTTTATCCGAGTATATTTGATATGCCGGATAACTTTCTTGAAACAACGCCTGAGTCTGTTATCAAGGTCCCGGCTAACTGGGAGCTTTGCGGTTTCGGAAAACCGCAGTATACGAATGTTCGCTATCCTATACCTTATGATCCTCCTTATGTTCCGGACGATAATCCTGTTGGCGTGTACAGAAGAAAGTATTTCTGCAAGGGCGGAGATATGAGAAAAATACTGGTATTCGAGGGCGTTGATTCGTGTATTTATCTCTTTGTAAACGGCGTTTTCTGCGGTTACAGTCAGGTATCTCACTGTACGTCCGAATTTGATATAACTGAGCTTGTTCATGACGGCGAAAATGAAATTGCGGCGGCAGTTCTTAAATATTGTGACGGAACATATCTGGAGGATCAGGATAAATGGAGAATGTCTGGTATTTTCAGGGACGTTTATATGCTTTCAAGAGAAAGCGGAGGAATTGAGGATCTTACCGTAAGAACCTTATTGAACGAAGACTTTTCTGAAGCGAAGATTTCAGTAGGGATAAAGGCGGAAAAAGACTGCCTTGTTTCTTTGTATTCGCCGGATAATGTAAAGCTCGGAGAGCAGCGGGGAAGACAGCTAAGCTTTAATTTAGAAAACCCCGTCCTGTGGAATGCGGAAAAGCCTAAGCTGTACAGGCTTGAGATCATATGCGGTAACGAAGCGGTAACAGAGTTTGCGGGAATAAGAAAAATATCTTCGGAAAACGGAATATTAAAGATAAACGGAACAGCAGTCAAATTTCGGGGAGTAAACAGGCACGACTTTTATCCTGATACCGGCTATTATGCTTCCGAACAGCAGCTGAAAAGGGATATTGACCTTATGAAGTCTCTTAATGTCAACGCGGTAAGAACCTCACATTACCCTAATTCTCCGCTGTTTTATCAGCTTTGCGACAGGCTGGGCTTATATGTTATCGACGAAGCAGACCTGGAAGCTCACGGAGCGGTTGAGGCTTATAATACCTACGGCTGGACAAACGGATATAACGGCATAGCCTATACCGTAAGCCGAAGTGAGTTTTTCAAGGCGGTTTCCGACAGGCATGAGCGGCTGATAAAACGTGATATAAATCGAACATGTGTTGTAATGTGGTCGCTGGGCAACGAAAGCGGTTACAGCGACGCTTTCAGAGAATCGGCGAAACGGATAAAAGAGCTTGATAATTCAAGGCCGATACACTACGAAAGCTCCAGACATACTCTTGACGGAAAGGGAGAAAATGAGCTTGATGTCGTTTCGGTAATGTATCCGCAGATAGATTATGTAAAAAAATACCCGTCAAGCGAAGAAACAGCAAATGGACGGCCGCTTGTTTTATGCGAATACTGTCATGCAATGGGAAACGGACCGGGGGATATTGCTGATTACTGGCAGGAGATATACAGAAACGAACTGGTATGCGGAGCATTTGTGTGGGAATGGTGCGATCACGGTATCGCCGCAGGAAAAACCTCTGACGGTCGGGTTAAGTATTATTACGGCGGAGATTTCGGCGAGGACGTTAATGACGGTAACTTTTGTATTGACGGCCTTGTATATCCTGACCGAAGGCTTCACACCGGCGCTTTAGAAATGAAAAATGTATACCGCCCTGTATATGTCAGCGCAGAAAATGCAGCAGAAGGACAATTTATATTTGAAAACAAGCTTGATTTTACCGCAGTTTCAGAAGATTGGCGCTGTGAATATAAAATCTGCGATAAAGGAAAAATGCTGTACAGCGGTGAACTTAAGCTTGATATTCCTCCGCATGAAAGCCGAAGGGTATATATATCCGAAGCGGCGGGGCTGACGGGAGAGCATATTACTATTGATTTTGATTTTTATTACGGCGGAGAAAGCAGGGGGATTGAGCAGATCACGCTTTTGCGTTCCTGCCGCAGCTTTGAATTTAAACAGGATAATGCATGGAAGCTTACTGACAATGGGAAGGTCATAGCAGCGGAGTGCAGAGGAAAACGGATAGAAATTTCAAAGCACACCGCTCAGATCTGTTCGCTGAGTTCAGACGGAATTGAGCTGCTGTATGAGCCGTGCAGCATAAACCTGTTCAGAGCGCCCATGGATAATGATATATCTGTCAAAGGTGAATGGTATAAAATTTTTCTTGATAAGCTTAAGCCTAAGGTATACAGAATAACTTCGGAGGATAACAGGGTTTATGCCGAGCTGTCAATGGGGTATGCGGTTCATGAGCCTGCGGCGCGTTTCAAACTAGAATACAGCTTCGGTGATTGCGGAATAAGAATTTCTCTGAAAGCCGAGGTACATGAGAAAATAAATTATCTTCCGCGTCTGGGAATGAGATTTTTATTTGATAAAAGCATTGAAAGGGCGGAATATCTTGGATATGGGCCATATGAAAGCTACGTTGACAAACGCCGCGCTTCCGTATACGGATCATATTCATGCAAAGCTGCGGAACAGCATGAGGACTATATACGTCCTCAGGAAAACGGATCTCACTATGGCTGTGAAAGCGTTTCATTGTTCAGGAATAATGCAAAGGCTGTAGAATTTATTTCCGATTCGGATTTTTCTTTCAGCTTTCTTCCGTTTACTCAGGAGGAGCTTGCGTCGAAAACTCACAATTATATGCTTGAGGAATATAACGGAAACGTATTCTGTATTGATTACAAAATGTCCGGAGCGGGTTCTTCCTCCTGCGGTCCGGAGCTTTTGGAAAAGTACAGGCTCAATGATAAAAAGCTAGATTTTATTTTCTATCTTTTATTTTAATTGCATATCTGACGGGCGGTAATGTTTTACCGCTCTTTTTATTTATCAGACCAGTTTATTAATCATGACGCTGCAATTAACAAATTTATAACATAAAACCACTTGACAATCTTTCTGAAATCGTATATAATATTTTAGTGGAATCGGGGTGTGGCGCAGATTGGTAGCGCGCTACCTTGGGGTGGTAGAGGCCGTGGGTTCAAGTCCCGTCACTCCGACCATTAAGGGGCTGATACAAGTCAAGATTCTCCTGCGTCCGCAAGGTATGCAGGAGACGGTATTGGCTTTCTGAATGCATAAAATTAAATGCCCCTATAGTTAAATGGATATAACAAGCCCCTCCTAAGGGCTAGTTGTAGGTTCGATTCCTACTAGGGGTGCCAGTTGTATACTGAGGAAAGACTGAAAAGTATTGCAGCTTTTCCTCAATACGCAAAGCGCTTATTGATTATATTTATAAGGGCGGATCGGTAGGTTCCGACCCACCCGATAAATATACATTGTTGTTGTTTTTTGATGTTATTCTTTTTTGCCGGTGCTGATGAACTGATGTGACCTAACCTCATCTCTGATCGACCTTATAGTCCGTTATGCTATAAGGGCAAACGTCATTTCGCACTGCCTTTCGCAAGCTACTGCTTGCAACTGAACCATACTTCGTTTTTACACGAATCTCCAAAAGTAGCTCACCAGACAGGATATATACTCGCAACAGCGTACGTTTCCGCATTTCTGATCCAATGTCCGTTTTTCAGGAAGGTTCTCAGAAAAGTTGTTATTGGAGTGGTAGTCTTCCGACATCAAATTCTTTATTCGGTTGTCATCGGATAATTAGTCACCTAGCGGAGGCTTATCCGATCTATATAAAATCTTCTCCACAGATTTTAATAGCAAAGAAAAGAGCCTTTCAGATGTCCTCTCACAAACAATCTGAAAAGCCCTTGACAAATCTACAATAATCGTGCTACAATAGTAGACGAATATTAGGCATTCACCTAAAGGTTTCACAGTTGTCCAGACATCTGTGTTGCTTGGGTTACGTTTTCTGCCAGGAAAACGTAACCTGTGGTGGGTGTCTTTTGTTATACCCATATATGTAGTTTACCACAATTTGTGAGGGTTGTCAAGAGGTTTTTGACAAAAATATGTGTTTTACATTTTATTATTTCAAAAGTTCCAAATAAACGATATAAAAAGGATGATTATATAGTGGAAAATCAACTCTCAAAAATAAAAATTAAAATCGGCTGTATTTACGAATGGTCTAACGAAAATGGGAATACATTATATTTAGTTGTTAGTTCCGATAATGAACATACATATTGTTACCGTATGGAAATATCCAGTAATCTTGATAGTATTACAAAGTTTAATAATAAAATTAGTTTTTTTGATGATAAAAGCAAACTCACATACAGCATATATACAAATGGGATACATATTAACACAAGGACTTTTAAAAAAGAAATTCTTAACAATAAAATTCATATTATTCCAAAAAATGAACACTTAGAATTCTTTAATTATTTAAATCGTTCACATGAGGCAAGAAAATTAATTAGTGAAATAGACAGTAAATATAAAATATTGCCTACATCCCATAAAAAAGCTATAAAAAATAATAAACCTGTTAATCTAGGCAACGTAGTACTGCTAAATAAAAATTATTTTTTAATTTATAAAAAGATAGTTGATAAAAATAGAATTCAATATTATGGAATAAAGGTAGAAATAATCAATACATCACCTAAGCAACAGGTACGTTTCTTTGCGAATAAGTTGCAATTTTTAGATTCTGAAAAAATATCAGTAAATGTTCCACCAGAATATAAAACATTAATAACTTATCTTAAACATCCAAAATTTTTAAAATTGTGCAGTACATTTTTAAACGTCCAAGCTAACGATCTTTTTAAAGGACATCTAATATATCAAAAAAGTGAAAATATTATTGATGTTAAAATATTTCCGTCATATTATGATTCGTCATATTATAATCCGTCATATTATGATATATTGTGGTCAACAGATCACAAGAAGCCCTCTCTAAAAAATATAGATAATTCACAAAAAGATTCTATCAAAAACAGCAATATCGCAAATAATTCTGTTAAAAAAAATAAATCACTTTCAAAAATAGAATTATATAAAAAATTGTCCTTAATATCAGAAACAAATGTCTTTTTAACAGCAGAAAGTATTGAAGAATACACTTTTGAAAATAATCAGATTTTATCTTCTATATGCCTAGATAATGAAAGTTTATCAATTTTAAAATCATTTGTATATGTATTTTCAACCAAAAATGCTCCTTACTTTGGTTGTTACTTGAAGCTTTATGATGAAAAAAATGTAAAATTATATAGAATATACACTAGTGGTATTAAAGCTGAAAATCTAATTATGTATGATAAAAATGATAAAGATAATTCAATAATAATAAATTTAAAGAATGAAAAACAAGAAATAAAATTTATACTAAATATTTTGCATGATGTGCTTATTAAGTTTATTTCAATAAATCATATTGAAAATTCAAATATAAAATATGTTAAAAAAGGTAAAACACAGGAGTCTAATTGTGATGTTGATAACATCAAAAATATTCAATCTGTATCTAATATCGCTCTTACTTTTGAATCAGATGATGAATGGATAAAAGAGGTGTCTATTCATTCCACAAAAAGAAGTGAAAAAACGATAGTAAAGTATAATGATAAAAATGAAGCAAAACTAAGTCAAGACATATTCTATCGATCAGGTCATTATAGAAATCAAGCTTATGGTAAAGGTTACTCAATGCATAGATTAATATATATTCCTCCTACAATAGTGAATAGAAATACAAAATTTTTGCTTTTGAAATTAATAGATTAATTAAACTAAGAAATGATACTGGTCATGCTTGGCTATTGCGGATAGGAACTTATTTCAGCTAATACAAAAATACTTAAGGCAATGTTTTTACACCAAGCTTGTATTTATGTAAAGAACTGCGACATCATGTCGCAGTTTGGCTTCGGAGAGATAATCACTCCGAAGTTATTTTTCGTTTCTATCAAACAGTATTTTTTCAATTTCTTCAGCGACTTTAACCTTGTCCTGAAATGTTAAATGTACATATATATCGCTGGTTATACTAATACTGCTGTGTCCCAGCCACTGCGATACTGATTTAAGCGGCATACCGTTCTGTATCAGCAGGCTGGCACAGGTATGCCGCAGATCATGAAAGCGGCATTTTAAATTAAGTTGGTTCATTAACTTGTTAAACGACTTTGAAAGATAGTCTGGGTGTATAATATGTCCGCATTGATCAACACAAATGTATTTTAAATACTCTTTGCAATAATTTTTTCTGTTTTTTGCATAAAAAATACGCTGTTTTCCTTTTATATATTTAAGATATTCATATATTTTGTCAGGTAGAGGAAGAGTTCGGCGGCTTGCTATTGTTTTGGGCATATCGCAGAAAATGAGTCTTGTGTGATGGTTATCATTTTCCGTATATTTAACAACTGTGTGCTGAACACATAAAGTATGAGCTTCAAAATCTATGTCGCACCATCGCAGTCCCAGAACTTCGCTTCTTCTCAAACCCATACTACCTGCAAGAATTACAGGCGTCAACAATTTTGTGTTACGCAGGTGATTTAATATATTATTAAACTGTTCCGAAGAAAGGAAATCCCCGTTGTATTTTGCTATACCGGGGTGTTCTGCAAAGTTGGCAGCATTTCCGGAAATTATCTTGTTTTTAACAGCGTCTTTTAACGCCGAATTTATATTTGAATGATGTTTGGCTAATGTTGCTCCGGACAATCCTGATTTGAATTTTAGAGAATAGTATTCTTCAAGTACAGCTGGTGTAATTTCTGAAATATGCAGTTTCTTATTCCGGAAGTAAGGTTCAATATGATTTCTTATCTGTATGCTGTATGTATTGTAAGTATTACACTTAACCTGTGTTTCTTTTTTATCCAACCATTTCAATAACCAATCAGCAAATAATATATCATTGTTACTTTCATTTCTCAATTGGTTTTTTAACTGTTGATTTTCCAAGGATAATTGTATAACCAAATCTTCTAGTTCAATATTTTTTTTCAATATTGTTTCAACATTCATAATAATACCCTCTTTCCCTATAATTATCTATTATATAACAAAATTAGATAAAATCAATACCAAGATATGTATTACTACAAATTACAATAAAAATTAACTAAAATATTCCTATAACTAAATTGAAAATTGAAAAAGACAAATCTCGGCTTGCACCGAAACCGAAGTAAAGCTAGTGTCTGAACATGTTCCGAAGCTTTCTTAAACCTTTACGAAGCATATGACCGATTTTTTTCAGATTTTCATGTATAATATCACATATCTCTGTTAAAGTAGGTAAAAACTTATTCTTTTCAATATTTGAGTACTTAAGTGGGTCTTTAATACGTTTATCAAAAATTATACCACCCCGTATATTATCAGATCCGGCACCACGCCGTAGCTTCAGCTTCATCAGCTTCTGCAGACGTGCGGCATTTATTTTTGCCTTGCGGTATGAAGATAGTATAATATTGAAAAGAAAAAACCTTAGACTTAGACTTACAGCAGCATAGTTGTTGTGTCCATAATCTCCTGCAGCGCAGATATAATGCTCCCTGATGAGCAGTCCCAGCTCGCCAAGTAATCTTACCTTTGTAATACAGGTAGCCCTTGAAAGTCCTGTAAGAGAGCTGATTTGACTATAAGACGGAAATGCTCTGCCGTTATGATTACAAAAGTAATTAACAGAGCAGTAAACCATCAAAGCAGACTTACCCGCTTTATTGAGTATAAAATAAAAAAGCCTGCGGTCTATTCTGCTGAATTTTCCCTGCAAGCGATTTAAGGTGTATTCATTTGTAGTTCTGTGACCGTTTTTATATCTTCGGTTTACTTTTAGAAGTCCTTTGCTGTGCAGCTCCCTTAGGGCAGTCTGTATCGTATTTACACACAAGCCTGTGTGATCAGATAAGGTGTGTAGCTTTATTTTGACCGTAACTGTAAAATAAAATCTGTTAGAAAGAAGAACGTATATAACAAAAGCAGAAGCAGACAGCTGCAAATCAAATATCATATTGGGTACTTTATAATATCTTTTCATTTTCTATCCTTTCAAATGTAAAATATATGTTAAATATAGCTAATCAAGTTGACATATTGAAAAAATTATGCTAATATTTAGGTAGTTGGAAGATGTACTTTTTCTTTCATTTCTCTAAGTAAAAAAATGGGTGTTTGTTTTTGACAGCTCTATGATTACACAAAAAAGCTCCCTGAACGGAAGCTGGGAAATGTAAGACGGTTTGGTCACCATAGATATGTCTTCAAAAACTGATCGGCTGTTTCTGTGGGAGGAAACAGCCGAATTTTTATTATTGTACCGTCACCATACAGGAAGCAGACAAGCCTCCGTCCTGAGTAACAGCTGTAATTATCGCCTTGCCCTTGCTTTTAGCGGTGATCCTGCCGCCGTCTACAACTGCAATATCTGGACGGTTACTAGACCATATTACACTTTTGTTATCGGCATTATCCGGTGATATTACAGCCGATATGCTTACAGACTTATTGACCGATAATATAACGTTATTGTTTGCAAAGCCGGTTATTAGGCTTATTCCGTGTACTTTAATTCGTGCTTGCGTTGTTGTAGTAGTCCTTTTAGATGTTGTTGTTACAGCTGCCGAAACAGCGGGTTGTCTTGAAGCTGTCGGCGGCGCTGCAGAAGCGGTATAAGAAACTGACGTTTCAGATCTGCTAATTTCAGAGGACTTTTCAGTCTTGGAGAAAATGTCTGCAGAAGTTGTTGTTTTTGAAGCAGTATTTGATTTTGAAGAAACAGAAGCAGCTGTGCTTTTAGATGTACTACTGGCTGAGTATGTTTTCGCTGAAGATGTGGAGGACGTAAAATATGTTGTCACACTTGTCGTTTCCGCAGCTGAAGCTTCTGGGTAAGAAGCTTCAGCTGCGGATGTATCAGAAGTCTGTGCCTGTACAGCTATTTCATTGCTGCCTGAATTGGGAAGCACTAGTACCGCCGCTGTACAGCCGATCAGCACAGCACAAGAGGCAATAATGATTTTTTTCCTGCCGCTTAACTTTGCAAATATATTTTTCTTTTCAGTATTTATATCATCTTGTTGGACAAGCTCCGGAAAGATCCTGATCCAGCCTAAAGCGTCCATACCATATGTCAAACAGCGCTCAAGCTCTATGTACTGCTCCTGCTCATCTTCGGCAGTGACAATATTAAGTATTTCAAGCTTTAGTACAGATCTTAAAAATCCTCCAGCTTTATCCTTAGCTCCCGGATATATGATAATGATAATAATGTCGGTATAGATGATTTGCAGCTGCTCCAGTAGTTCCGATAATTCATCGTCATTTTCAGATATGCAGCTTCGCTGTAGAATTATTCTTTTGCAATGTTTATGCAGCTGCATATCTTTCTTTAGAAAAGTTTGAAACGAATAATCGCTGTGTATTGTCTTTATGTCCGTATAATCAGCATTACAGCTCATAATCATGCTCTTATATCGTGTATCAACTACGGCAAGCGTTTGCATTTATGTTCTCTCCTTTATTTTTACTAAAAATCATTTTTTAATTATATAGCTAAACAAAAAAACGACACCTTAACAATTAAGTGCCGCTTTATATTTAAGTAATTGTTCCCTTTTTTATATGATAGTTTATACTGTTTTGTTTGCAAAATTCAATGACTGTTTTCGCTTGTTTATTATAAAATAATTTATTTTGCTTATAATCTGATATTTCTTTGCTATAATTAGTTCTTCCAAATATAATTTTATCTGTAAAACTGACAGCATACAGTAAATCCATAATGTTCTGATCAATTATATTGGGAGTAGGATATGGCTCTATACTAACCCAAGTTTTACAACCACTTTCATGTAATGCCTTTAAAGCTGCTAAACGTTCCACATATGGAGCTGCTCCTGGTTCATAATTCTTTCGATAGTTCTCATCTAAAGATACAATTGTTATGCCATACTCATTTTCCTTTGAATAGTTTGATAATTCTAAAGGTAATAATCCTTTAGTCAATACCGAACATTTTATTCCTGAATCATTTAATTTTCCAATTACTTTAAGAGTTAATTCTTTTATATCATTATATCCATACATAAATGGATCCGTAGTAAAACATAAATGCAATGATTGTATTTTATCTTTAAATTTAGGTATTTCCTTATCAAGTAATTCTAATGTATTTTCTACTATACACGGACTGATCCAATCTTCATATGTTTTTACAACCCCAAATCGTTTTTTCAATAGATAGGCATAGCAAGGATATTTGCAACCATGAGAACAACCTTGAATGTGATTTATAGTATAATCCCCATATTCAACATTAGTTTTATAAATTAAAGATTTTCGCGTAATTGTATTTTTAACAGACTTCATTTACCTTAACCACCTTATATAAACTTTATGATTTTTATTTTCATTCATAAATTTGGTAGGCTTACCCCCTTGAGTATACGCTGGATTGCGCTCTATTTCTATATAATATTCTTCTTTAAGCTTTAATAATATATTTTTTATATCTTTTGAAGGACATATTATTCCGTACTGAGTAAAAAATTCAGCTAATGATTTTTTTAGACGTGTTTTTTCTTTATACTTTGAATAATGTTCTCTTACCTTAGTTTCTATTTCACTTGGATTAATGATTTCATTATTATGATTTTCGTCCCAAAGACAAGTTTGATAATCATTTTGAATGTCCTTCATAACTTCCCAACGATTGCACATATTTTCCGCCATTAATAAACAACCATCTTCATGATTAGTGCAATGTATTAATCTATACTTTGGGCGCTGACCTTCTTTCAACCTTAAAGGCATATTTAACACATAGTTATATTTCATTTTCAATCGATTGCAATACATTAATGAGAATTTCATTTCAGCATCATATCCATTAATAGTATTATTTTTATAATCATAAATGATTTGCTGCCAATAATCGCCTCCTGCAATTTTATTTAATTCTTGAACTGATTTTTGTGAATGATCCATATGTGTTGAATCATATTCCACTAAGTCAGTTAACATACTTTCTTCTCTAAATTTTATTCCCATGGAATGACACGCTTCGCGTATAAATCCAAAGGAATTAAAATTTATTAAAAGTTCTATAGAATTAAATGGTTTTTGGCTATAAGTATCAAATAACGAACTCTGAAGCGCTTTAATACCATATGGATCAATATAAAGGAAAACATTGTAATCTCGTTTGTTTTGAAGCAGATCTAGAATTACATTTTCATAATTATCCGAAATTATTTGAACATCATCATAACCACTTGTATTTATATGTAAGTCATTAGCATAATTTAAATCAATAAATACTGATTCGATTTTCACCTGTTTTTTTATTTTACACTGTTCGATTATATCTAAAGCAATTAACGGTGAACCATTTTTACCATCATCAAATTTACCTTTACCAGCAAAACAATCAATGTACATAATCGGTCTAAAAGTAGATGAAATTTTTGAAAAATACGGACGCAAATAGCAACCTAATAATTCGTCTTTTACTTCAGACCAAATTTTCTTTTCTTTAAAAAAATCATTATTCTTCTTTGACATTATAAATTCATCCTTTACTATAATTTGTATATATTATACCAAAAAAGATTCATAAAGTCAAGAAGTTGTAATTCTGGTCTAATTTTGAGCGAAAATTTATTAAAATGTAAATGTATATAATTATTGTACCACATTAAATTTATTATTGTCAATGCGAAAAATATTTATTTAGCTTGAACTTTTATATTGAAACCTTTACCCTAAATTCCCGACAATAACAACATTATCTCCATGGTGCTTAATAATTTCCTCGTCAAACTCTTTTTCGCCTATGTAAGGCAAAGGATCAATAGGCTCATAATCGGAATCGCCGTACATCTGGAAGCAGAAGATCATAGTAGCATGATCCTCGTCGGCCGTAAGAGCGTGACCTATAATATCTCCCTGATCTACGCTGTCGCCGACTTCAGCGTGTTCAGCCTCCATGTCCACAGCCCAGTATTTACTGTATAAATACCAGTTTGCTTCGTCATCCGCAGGCGCTTCGTGTTCAACGACAATATACCAGCCGCCTAACGCTTCGGACGAATCGACCTCGACTACCTCTCCGTCAGCGATGGCGTAAAGATTATCGCCGTCGCAGTTGTAAGTAAGATAGTCGAGCGTCCGTCCGTTTGCTTCATCGCCAAAGTAATGCTGTATTGTACGGTTTATAGGCATACCGAAATCATAACCTTCAAGAACAGTCTGATCCTGCTGTATAAGATCCGGACGTATCTGCTGTATGATATACAGTTCCTCTGCCGGAGTGCCTTCCAGCAGCAGATGATCTTTGATCCAGTCTGCCGGCATTGATAACGCAGTCGCTATAAGTATGATTATAAAAAGCGGAAACAGCAGTAACAATACTATTATCATTACTGCTGCATTTCTTCCGGTATTACTGTCGTTTTGCTGAAGCATTTTTATAATCAGAAAATACCTGTTCATTTATCTGCCTCCTGCCGTTCCCATAAGCTTTAGCTTGTATTCCGGTATTTCAAAGCGCACACCCAGACGTTTAGCTCCGGCTAAGAATAAGGCTTGCCCTCTTTTCTTTTTCAATAATAATTCCTCTTCGGCTTCTGTCAGGTTATATAGCTGCTTAAGCTCCAGAAGATTCTGTCCGTCTGTTCCGAACAAAACCTTGTAGCAAGGTATATCAAGCATTGCCTGTCCGTACATCTTAATATCGGGATCCAGAAAATCAACAACACTATGGGATATGATAACTATTCCTGCCTCGTATTTTCTGTCCTGCTTAATAGAGTTTCTGTGCCATGCCAAGGACTGCGGAACGCTGCGGTCGATAGAAAGATAAGCTTCATCCTCATAGAGCAATACTTTGGTATCCCTGTCTTTAGTCATTTGCTCCCAGCACCAGGTCAGGATGTTAAAATACTGAGTCCGCTTAACAGCGTCCGGAGTTGTCTGGAGTGCTTTTGTGTTCAATACGATAATGTCCGCTTCTGTGTCAAGCGTTGTGTGTCCGTTCCATATAAAGCTGTCCGAGCCTTCGGATATGTCGGTAAGCAGCTCCACCAGTTCCCGATAGTCTTTGTCGCCGGCGCTTTCCTCAAGCTTTTGCTTCAGCAGCTTATGTAAATCTGTAAATATCGGAAAATCAGTATGCGACAGCTTTGCGGCATCCGTGTCCCAAGTTATATTGAACTGTCTGTACAGCTCTATTATTGTTTTTTTCAGCAGCGATTTCTGAATCATAGTTAGATCAGGAAGATACATTGAAAAGAAAATTTCAAGTGTTTTGATGTGAAGCGCAAGATCTCCCATGCCGTTTCCCTCGTCTATGTATAATCTGTTCAGCTCTTTTTCATCGTCCTTCGGCGCCGGACGTATTTCAAGCGGATTTATCCTTGTATTGCCGCCTCCGCCCAAATTTATAACCGCTCCGCCGAGATTATGAGCAAGCTCGACATATTCCGCGTCTGGATCAATAAAAATCTGCTTTACTCCGTTTTTAAACTGAATAATAGCAAACGCCTTAACAAAAGCCGATTTTCCTTGACCTGCTTGCCCCATTATAACCATATTTGAGTTTGTTCGATCATCACCTCTTAGCCAGTAGTCGATCATCATAATGTTATTGTCCAGGGATTTAGCAAAATAGTCTCCGTTTTTATCTGAGAATCCGGACGAGCTGAAAGGAAAGCCGCCGATCAGCGTTGTTAATGGCACTATCCTGTTGCTTATCTGATTGACCTCAGGATCCAAGGTATACGTCGGTACGCATTGCTTTAGTATTTTATCCTGTCTTCTGGAGGCAAGTCTGGTCTTTATGCCCATACCGGACAATATAGATCTTGCACGTCTGGAGGCTCGCTGCAGCTCCTTATCGTTTGGAGCGATCGTCAGAAAGTTTAATCCCATTTGACAGACCGAGATACCCTCGTTGTCAATTTCCTGCATAAGCTTTCTGCTGTCATTTGCAGCAGTTTCCGCTCTTTGCTGCTTCAGAGGATTATTGTTTTCTTCAGCTTCATTTTCCTTGTTTATTATGTTCCTGTTGAGAGCGTCCAAAAAATCCGATTCATCTATCGGCGAAACTCCTATGCTGACAATTGAATTTTCCATATTTACGATTCTGGTAAGCCAACCGTAGTCAAGTCTGCTTGGATATTTGTGTACAAAATATCCCTCCGCCTTATACCCTGATATTTCAATATCCTTTATGTTGTTGACTAATGATTGAGGGGATATTACATTAATGACCGAATTATTTACCCTATCTTTAGACTGCGTTCTTTTCTTCTTCAATTTTATTTCAACTCCTTATTTCCGGCAGTATGACCGCCTGATTTTCATATATTTCATCTGTAACGGATGGATTATAGATCAAATTGCACAGCTGTATTATCTCCTGACGGCTGAGCAGCTGCGTTTCGAGCTTCCTGCTGTCATTCCAGTGTGTGATAAAATCTTCTCGTTCCTTAGCATAATCTTCCTCAGCCTTGCTCCATGTCAAGACGTAAAACTTCTTTTCTGTTATTGTGCCTGAAACTACCATGCTGTTTACATAACTGATCTCATTGGATATTATGAGCTTGCGTATATCAGACCCAATTCTTTTCTGTTCGCCAAGATTATCCAGGTACGGCTGTACATTAAACGGCTGCGGAACAGCCAGTATCTTATACGGAGTTCTGATCGACGACAACGAGCCGGAAACGATTTTAACAAACTCCGCTTTTTCTCGCACTGTCATCAGATCTGTGTTGACCGGAGAAATTCGGTATATTGATATGATATATCCGTCTCTTGTATAGACTGCGTCATCAATATCCGCAACATTTGTCCAGGTATTCGCCGACATTTTCCGAGCTGACTGCTGTTTTTCCTCCTGTCTGGGTAAGATCACTTTATTGTATAGTATATACAAGGCGTATATCATAAGACATACGCCCAGCATAACAACCGATATTATCGTATTATTCATAGCTTCTTCCTTTCAATATTTTACTAATGCCCTGATAGCCTTACATCTCGCACGCTTCAGCTTCTTCAACAACTGCCTCTGCTTCAATTTCATCTCGGCAAAGATTACTTAACACCGCTTCAGCATTGTCCTCAGAAATACGACCCATAAAGTTATCTCCGGCATAGTATGCTTTTCCGTCTGCCTTTACAAAAGTCATGTATGTTGGTTCATCGTTGCCTGTTTCAGGATTTGTTTTATATGAATACTGTTCACTGCTTTGGAATCCGTTTGCAAACAGAGAAGACTTTAAAGGAACAGGCGGCAAAGTATTATACATATCCTCATACTGTTCCAGAGATATTTCTTTTCCCGGCATTAATTTATCTTTCGGAAATGGTTTATATGCTTCTGCCAACTGCGTTTTATTAATTTCCGATTCCGATCATCCCCTCCTGCAGTTGTAATTTTGATCCCGACCGCTGAAACGTTTTTTGCACGGTCTTGTATATCATTCTCCTGAAGATCTTTGCCTGTTCGTTCTTCGTATGCATCTATATAAGCGTCTCCAAGCTCATGCCAAGCATTTATAGTAGATTGATCCATTATACACGCCTCCCCATCAGCTCAGCCATACAATCCGAGCATACAGTCTTACCCTTATACTCAACAACATCTTCAGCGCTGTTGCAGAATACGCAGGTATGCTGGAACTTTTTAAGTACGATCATATCGCCGTTTGTGAAGATTTCAATTGAATCACGCGGCTTCAATTCAAAAGTTCTGCGCAGCTCCATAGGCAGAACTATCCTTCCCAGCTCGTCCACTTTTCTTACAATTCCTGTTGATTTCATTGTTTTTACCTCCATAAATTTAATTTTGATATATAAAAAAAGGAGCGGCAGTGTGCAGCTCCTTGATTAACGATATAAAAAGCAAAGCTTTAATTTCTGTAATAAAAAACTCTGTCCTCCGGCAGATTATAGATGTGATATAGCTCGTCTGACGTTTTCGACAGGGTTATAAACTCCATATCGCTCAGGGATCCGTCATCATTGACCTTCAGCGATACCAAGTCAAAACACAGCGATGAACAATTATTGCTGTTGAAATTGTTTACATCCCTTAATATAACCTCTGTATCGTTTTTGGTATCATAGTTATCTTCATTGACATAGCCCCATTCGCACCAGAATGTCAGATAGTGTAATACGTTTTTCATTTCAGATAATTCAAAATCGTCAGGCTCATGTTTATCTTTTCGGTTAAAGTCAATCGAATATGATACAATGCCGTTAGGTGCGTCAGGCATTACATAGAATCCCTCCGAGGTTTCTATGCCGTCAGTATATGAAGCTATTTCCTTACCGTTTTCATCATAAAAATGGAAGGTCGGTATAAATGAAATATACCCGCCGAAGGTATTACTTTGGCATAACGGTTTTATGCATAGATTGTTATCAATGTAACAGAATACTGTTTCGGATATAAAGAAATCTGGAGTTCTGCATCGCTGTGGTTCGTTGTAGTCATATATACACTTATCTGCGTCAAGCTTTATATCGGTTTTCGGCATATCGATCAGCGGTATAGGATCTTCGATCGTCTGGTGTACCACATCGGTAAATAGATTTTTACAGTCAGTTACCTCTTCCGGTGTAAAGCAATTTCTATCAAACGAACAGGAAGTATAATCAATTTCATTATCTGTTTCTGATTCGTCCAAATCTTCAATAACTCTACTTACTAGGTCTTTTACTTCATCAGGTACGCTTATCTTTCCCGATTCGTCCTTTTCCCCACAGGATACAAAACTCATGGACATAATGATTGCCGCTAGGATTGCGCTGTACTTCTTGAATTTCATTTTAAGACTCCTTCTCAATTTTTTTAATATTAAATGCTTCAATAGCATTTTTCTTGTCTTCCAGAAAGCTTTTGCGAATCATTTTCAAGTAGATAATTATCTTTTCTATAAATTCACTGTCTGTAGCTTTATACATTTTGAATCTTACCTCGCCGCTTCGGATATTGATTTTAAATTCGTAATGCTCGGAATCGGCGCAGATGTATGTACGGGTGTACGTCAGCTCAAACATTGATATAGTATCGTCGCTAATTATGGGTTTCACACAGCTTGTCATTTTATGCTTTTTGTTCATTTTTCCTCCAATCTAAAAAACACAAAGCCTGTCACAAACGTGCCAGGCTTCGAGTATTATCTCAGTATTTACTTTTCATTTTTTCTTCTAACCGAAAGAATAACCCCACATAGAAGCAGTATCGCCGGATCGCCGGCATTAGCTTGAAACTTATCAGCTGCTTCCTGCGACGGAAAGTCCAATGTCAGGTTGCCTCCGCATGAGCAAGGTTCATCAGTTTCAAAGTCGGCTGCTATACCGTTTATCTCAGCATAGACGGGTACTCTATAATTTCGCTTCATAATATTACGTCCTTTGTTTTTTTGAATCAAATTACGATATATTATAATTTGATTTTCATATTCAAATTTCTACATATATTTGTATTGCTTGACAAGTAACCGTTGTTGTGTTACAATTTATCTAAACAATAATATATTAATTGATTTTTAGTGGATTGCATTTTAGAGCTTTACTATTTGATTTACAGCAATTTTTGTTGAGTAAGTTAATGTCAATATACTCATTAACGATTGAAATTGTAAGACCTTGAAATGTTCGTCGAGAAACTCGTATTTCTTTTCCTTTATCTTTTTTTCCTGCTTTCATAATTTCAGTCCTTTCTATATACTGGAGGTGTTGTTTATTATGTTATTAAATTATATAAATTTTTCGCTATACGAAATTAACATTAAGGGTATGCTTAATTTTTATAAGAATCTTAAAGTAAAAAAGCCAATAAACATACTAGTATCAAACTGGGTTGATGTTTTAGAATATGCTTATGCTAATAACAAACCTCAAATAATAAAACCAAAAGAAGCTGATTTTATTTATTTTCAACAATCAATTATACTTCCCAACTTGTGTGATTTTTACATTCATTTTGATATTAATAAAGCAAAATCAATTGCAAATCAGTATCATCTTCAAACAGAAAACGCCAGAGCTTTAGCATATAGTGGAATAGAATATCAACCTCAGAATGACTTAAAAATGTATCATTTTAATTCTAAAGAGCCTATAGTTATTGTAGATTTTCCTTGTGAATTAAAATCTGAAAAAACTATTATAGATGGAAATCATCGAATGTCAGCAGCTGTCATAAGCAACAGCAATATAACATTTGCAAACTTTTTTCCGCATGATACCCTAAGAACTATACCACAATTATTTGAAAGAGCATGGTATTGTTTTATTGTGGAACTGAATCAAATTATTCATCTTCAGACATACAATCAACGGATAGATTATATTAAAACAAAATCTATTTGTAATGATTTTTACAAGTCAATTCTTTTATAATTATTGAGCCTGTCACAAACGTGCCAGGCTTCGAGTATTATCTCAGTATTTACTTTTCATTTTTTCTTCCGGCAGAAAGAATGACCCCGCCGAGAAGCAGTATCAACGGAACTCCGAACATTGCCGCGGCTCCGGTTGCCGGAGGAGAATCAGGAACTTCAGGTATCTTCTCATTGCTTACAACAACATTTGTGGTTTCAGCATAGAATACCTGAACAGTCTGACTGTCAGCTACAAGATAACCCGTAGGAACGGTGTCTCCGTTTTCGGCGATAGTGTAAGTCCCGATCGGAATGCC
>ULVT01073080.1_pt1 | contig 38334 bp, 32 predicted proteins | sample 1959701 | NCBI WGS metagenome assembly ULVT01 (sample SAMEA4835793, study PRJEB28245) | human gut metagenome | biome: gut microbiome; material: fecal sample | place: Denmark | collected 2008
AACGCTGTTCTCTATGCCGTTCATCATATCGACGCATGCTGTACCCTGTGCAGAGGCAACGTGGGCAAGCTGAATCTTCGCGGATACATCGCCTATGGCGTATACACCGGGTATGCTGGTCTGATACTTTTCGTCTACCTTTATGCTCCTACGGTCCATCTCAGGCGCGAGGCCCTCTGCAAACAGGCCGTCCATATAGGGTTTGCGGCCTATGGCACAGAGCACAGCCTCTCCGGTTGCCGAGTTGTCCTTGCCCTTTTCGCTGAAGCGCACCGTGAAGCCGCCCTCGTCCTTCTCCACGCATTGCACCATGGAGTTGACGAACACATTCACGCCCTGTTTTTTAAGTATCATGGCGAGGTTTTGGCCGAGCTCGCGGTCCATATTGGGCAGCAGCCTATCCATACCCTCTATGACGGTCACCTTGCAGCCGAGGTCGCTGTAAAATGTGGCGAATTCTATGCCTATCACGCCGCCGCCAATTATTATTATGGACTCGTACAGATGGTCACAGCCCTCCAGCAGCTCGTCAGAAGTCATTACTCCGGGAAGGTCCAGCCCGGTTATAGGCGGGCGGGCCGGTACGGAACCCGTAGCGGCGATTATCCTTTCCGCCGCCAGTTCATCGCAGCCGCCCTCGTTAAGCTCCACGTGTACGCGGCCGGGAGCGGTTATTTGGGCGCGCCCCCTGATCAGGTCTATCTTTGCGCCCTTAAAAAGGCTCTCTATTCCGGAGCTGAGCTTAGCGGATATCTGCCGCTTGTAGGCAAATATCTCGTTCATATCCGCACGCGCACCTTCAACATGTATGCCAATGCCGGCGCTGGCTGTGGCGGCATGATACGCCTCGGAGGAATGGAGCAGCGTCTTTGTGGGTATGCAGCCTCTATTGAGGCAGGTGCCGCCCGCCTCGCGGTTTTCTACTACGGCAACGGTCATGCCCAGCTTTGCCGCGCGCAGCGCGGCCACATAGCCTCCGGGGCCCGCGCCTATCACTATCAGTTGGTATTCCTTCATAAATATTATATCTCCTGTTCTTGGATCATGCGGCAGATATCCGATGCGATATCCGGGCAGGCCGTTTCTGCGGCAAGGCACAGGGCGGCCTCGCTGAAGCTCTCGCCCTCCAATGCCGCCTTCAGCCTTTCGGCTATGCTCCAGTCCATTGAGTCGGAGTAAACCTCCGCTTCCTTGACCCTGCCGCCGTCCACCATGAGCTGTATCTGTACGCTGCCCCAAGGAAACCTTTTGCCGCATTCGAAGGTGAAGGGTATCTCGCGGCCCAGACGCCACTCCCAGCTTGAGTACTTTTCAAACAGCGGCTGTATGGCTTTTTTGTCCTTCTCCAAAAGGCCGATCTCCTCATACGGCAGGCCGTACACCTGGCCAAACGCCTCAGCAAGCTTCTGAGAAAGCATTTCTATCGTGGTATCCGATGCAAGCTCCTTCAGGTTTACTACCCTTGAGCGAACTGAATCCACTCCCTTTGATAACAGCTTGGCCTTTGAGGGGTTGAGATACCGGCCCATTTTTTCTCGGTCCACGTCCACCATGAGTGTGCCGTGATGGTATGCGCGGGGTCCGTTCTTGTAAAATGCGTTGCCGGAGAACTTGCGCCCGTCCGCCAGTATGTCGTTACGTCCGGAACGTTCGACCTTCACGCCCAGCTTTTCGCATGCAAGCTCTATCACTTTGAGCTGCTTATCCAGATCGTAATCCGCTGCGGGAACTAAAAAGGTAAAGTTAAGGTTGCCAAGATCGTGAAAAACCGCACCGCCGCCCGAGAGCCTCCGGGCCAGCTTTCCTCCTTCATCCTCCAGAAGGGTGGTACGGCATTCCTTGAAAGCGTTCTGGTTGCGGCCTATGACCACGGTATTCTGGTTTTGCCAGAGATACAGCGTGCAGCAGCCCTCATCTGTATTTTGCAGCAGATATTCCTCCACCGCCAAATTGAAAAAGGGGTCAAAGCTTTGACCCCTGTAAAGCTTGAGTTTATCTATCATTATTCGCCGTTATGTTTACGCCCTTGTATAGCGTACTATAGGGTTCCGCGCCGCCTTGACCTCGTCCGGCCTGCCTATCTGTGCATTGTGGGGAGCTCCGTGCATATACTCGGGGTCGGTATGGCCCAGCTCATACAGCTTGCGGTAGACCTCCGCTGCCCAGTCCAGGGTATCCTTGCTCTCGGTCTCGGTGGGTTCGAGCATAAGCGCCTCGTGTACTATCATGGGGAAGTACATTGTTGGCGGATGCATGCCGTAATCGATAAGGGACTTGGCGACGTCCAGAGCGGAAACGCCGGTCTCCTTCTTGAAGCCGGAAAGATCGAGCACGAACTCATGCATGCATATACGGTCGAATGCGGGTTCGAAGGTGCCCTGTATCCTCCGCATGAGGTAATTCGCGTTGAGCACGGCGTTCTTCGCCGCCTCAGGTATGCCCTCGCGGCCAAGGGTCATTATGTAGGTAAGAGCCTTTACTACCACGAGGAAGTTGCCCGCAAAGCCGCGTACCTGGATATGTCCCTCGCCCTCCATCATAGCGCTGTGGGGCAGGAACTTCGCAAGGAAATCCTTGCAGCCGACCGCGCCTGCGCCCGGGCCGCCGCCGCCGTGAGGCGTTGCGAAGGTCTTGTGCAGATTCATGTGTATGCAGTCGAAGCCCATATCGCCGGGGCGCACAACGCCCATTACCGCGTTGAGGTTTGCGCCGTCATAATAGCAGAGGCCGCCTGCCTCGTGTACGAGGCGGGTTATCTCAAGTATGTTCTCATCGAATATACCTACCGTATTGGGGTTAGTCAGCATAAGGCCGGCAGTATCGTCGCCAAGGACCGCCTTCAGCGCCTCGAGATCCACGCAGCCGTTGGGGGCGGAGGCGATATTTACCACCTGATAGCCGCACATCGCCGCTGTGGCGGGATTGGTACCGTGGGCGGAATCGGGCACGATTATCTTGTTGCGCTTAGTGTCGCCCCGACTGTCGTGGTACTGCTTGATGAGCAGCACGCCGGTGAACTCGCCATGGGCGCCTGCGGAGGGCTGGCAGGTCATATCCGCCATTCCGGTGACCTCGCAAAGGTACTTGCGTATGGTGTCGAGCACTTCCCGGCAGCCTTCGGTGGTGTGCCTGGGGGCGAGTGGGTGAATGGCCGTAAAGCCTGGCAGCGCAGCCATCTCCTCGTCAATGCGGGGGTTATATTTCATTGTGCAGGAGCCCAGAGGATAAAAGCCGCAGTTCACGCCGTGTACCCGGTGATTCAGCTCGGTATAGTGGCGGGAAATGTCGGTCTCGCTCATTTCGGGCAGCGCGGGTTTCAATTCACGCTGAAGCTCCTTTGGGAGCTCGACGGTCTCCACATCGCACTTGGGCAGTATTGAGCACTTGCGTCCGGGCGCGCTCTTTTCGAATATCAGCTTCATTACGCAAGCACCTCCTTAACCACTTCTATGGCCCTGTCAAGCTGAGCCCTCGTTACCTTCTCGGTAGCGCACCACATTATGCCGCCCTCCACGGGCAGGCCGCCCAGTATGTCGGCCTCCTCAAGAGCCTTGAGCACCTCGTCCCGCCGTGGCAGCTCCGTCACGAACTCATGGAAGAAGTCGCCCTTGTATTTAAGCAGCACGCCGGGTATCTCGCAGAGCTTCGCCGCGAGGTAGTGCGCCTTTGCCATGCTCTGCCTTGCCGCCTCCGCCATGCCGTCGGGGCCCATGGTAGCCATATACAGGCCTGCCGTAAACGCGCAGAGGGCCTGATTGGAGCATATATTGCTGCTGGCCTTTTCGCGGCGTATATGCTGCTCCCGGGCCTGAAGCGAAAGCACATATGCCGTATCGCCCTTGCTGTCGGTGGTCTGGCCTACTATGCGGCCGGGCAGCTTACGCATGTGCTTTGTGAGGGTAGCCATAAAGCCGAGATATGGGCCGCCGTAGGAAAGCGGCATACCGAGAGGCTGACCTTCGCCTACCGCTATATCCGCGCCGCAGTCCTTGGGGGTCTTCATTATTGCCAACGCTATGGGGTTGCAGCCCATTATATACATCGCTCCGGCGGCGTGTACCATTTCGCCTATTGCCGCCGCGTCCTCCAGCTGCCCGAAAAAGCTGGGCTGCTGGATATATACGGAGGCCACGTCTTCGGTGAGCATCTCACGGAGAGCGTCAATATCCGTCTTTCCGTCCTTCATGGGTACGATGCGCATCTCATCGCCTGTGCCGTAGCAGTAGGTGCGGACGGTGTTTATGGTATCCGGGTGGGAAGCTCCGGAAACCAGCGTCACCCTGCGCTTGCGGTCGCGGCACATGGCGGCAGCCTCGCCCGCAGCGGTAGCGCCATCGTATACGGAGGCGTTGGAAACGTCCATGCCGGTGAGCTCGCATATCATGGTCTGATACTCGAATATGCTCTGCAATACGCCCTGGCTCATTTCGGCCTGATAGGGGGTATACGCGGTAAGGAACTCCTCCTTGGTGGGAATGTATTTCACTATGCTGGGAATGTAGTGGTCATATGCGCCCGCGCCCCGGAGAACGGTCTTGAATACCTTATTCTTGGCCGCCATTGCGGATATGGCGTTGCTGACCTCCAGTTCGCTCATTCCCTCGGGTATGTTCAGCGGTTCGTCGAGATACATCTTCTCAGGCACATCGCGGTAAAGCTCCCGGTAATCCGTAAGACCGATGGCCTTGAGCATCTCTCTGCGTTCCGCCTCTGTAGATGGAACGTAGCTGCCCATTATTTAGCCCTCCTGTGCGCAGAACTCTTCGTATGCCGCCGCGTCCAGCAGCTCTTCCTTGTCGGTGATGCCCTCGACCTTGATTATCCATGCGCCGTAGGGATCGGAATTGAGCAGTTCGGGGGAATCCAGCAGCTCTTCGTTTATGGCTACGACCCTGCCGGTAACGGGGCAAATCAGGTCGGATACGGCCTTGACGGACTCAACGTCGCCAAAGGCTTCGGCGGCGGTGACGTCGTCGCCCTCTGCAGGCAGGTTTACGAATACCACGTCGCCAAGAGCGTCCTGCGCGAAATCGGAAATGCCGATTATGGCGGTGTCGCCATCCATCTTTACCCATTCATGGGACTTGGAGTAGCTGAGATCGTTGGGATGATTCATTTTTTAAATACCTCCGTTAAACTATTCTATATGTTTTGTTGTTTCATCCCGCCCGGAAGTCCCGGGCGGGTCGTCTTAGGTTTGCGCCTTATTACAGGCCTATCTTTGCGGAAAAGCTCCCCAAGGCGTTGAGCATTTCCTCATCGTCGAAGCAGTAGTGCATCCTGGTGTAGCCGCCGCGGAGCTTTGTTACCTCGTCGCCTACTTCCTTGCCGCGCAGTATGCAGTCTGCCATCAGCTCTGCCAGCTTGTCGAACTCCTCAAAGCCGAAGCCAAAGCGGGTCATCTCGCTCATGCCCATACGCAGCGCGCCGGAGGCGGTGAAGCCTTCCTCATCGGGGGTAGCCTGATAGTTGACGATTATGTTGTTGCGCTCCAGCCGCTCGGCGATCTCGGGGCCCATGCCGTAGCCTACTGAGGCTATTACCTGATGGGTCTCTGTATAACCGATCTCTGGGTCGCCCGCAACGTCCAGTCCCTGTTTCTTCAGGGCCTTGGCGAAGTGCTTGGCATTCTCGATTATCGCCTTCTGGTACTGGGCCTTGAAGGTGTTCATCTCGTATGCGGCCATCAGCAGGCCAAGCTGGGTGCCTAAGTGGTGGTTGGATACGCTGCCGGGGAAGGCGCGGCTCTGTATGGTCTCCCAGAGGCCGTACTTCAGGTCTTCCTTTTTCCAGTTGGTGGCTATCACGCCGCGCTGGGGGCCGAAGAAGGTCTTGTGGGTGGAGCCGGTGACTATCTCAGCGCCCTCCTCAAAGGGCTTCTGGAAGTAATCGCCCACCAGGCCCAGAACGTGAGCCATATCGTACATTATGGTGGTGGGTATGTTCTGCTCGTCCACGAACTTGCGTATAGCCGCCACGGGCTCCTTATGCAGCACCATGGACTTGCCGAAGATTATCAGCTCAGGCCTGTACTGGTCGATAAGCTTCTTGGTTTCCTCAACGTCTATCTTATAGATATTGTCCTCGCATACCGGGAAGTTCACTATGGCATGCCGCTCGGTAACGGGGTCGATGGCAATATAGTCGCGCAGGGCGCCCATGGGCTGAGCGGAAAGGTGGCCGCCCTTGATTATATGGTTATTCATCACATAGCCCAGGCGCTGGGGAGTATGCTTGCGGTCAAGGCGGTTCTTCCAGTCCATGAGGGCGGAGAATGTAGCCATATTGGACATCTGCCCGCTGATGACTCTCGTCTCTACCTCCGTGCAGTTGAAGTATTCCTTCATCTGCTCCACAAGAAGCTGCTCTACGCGGTCTATGAACTTAGTGCCCTGATAGTAGAATATGTCCTGATCGTAGAAGGACTTTACCTTCTTGTGCTCCGCATACCTGAAGGCGGGGTCGGAGGCGCACAGGAGCTGTACCGCACGGCTGGCGCTGTTCTCGGAGGGTATCAGGTTGATGCACTGGCACTGGCGCCATTCGTGGTTGTGGGTTGCGTCGAATATGAGCTCGACGGCCTTCTTTGCCCTGTCGTCTACCTTGACGTCCATCTGGGCGGGCTCATAGCCGTAGATTATCGGGCGTGCAAAAGGAGGAGCGTCCACCCTCATGTGATACGGGGGTATGACCGCCTTAAGCCGCTTGCCGCGTACGTCTATCTCCACCTTGTCGTCCTCCAGCACGTCGCTGGCGATATAGCACATGCCGATGGAGCGCTTTGCGGTCTCGTCGGTTATTACGGTTGCCAAGCCTTCGCCCTCGCTGCGGTAGTACGGTACCATTGTGCCGCTGGTGACCCAGCCCACGAGCTCTCCGTTCCGGTATATTTCCATGCCTGCGCGCATTACGCCGCGATCCAGCAGGGTTATGGGCATTATGCGCCTGGGCAGAACGTCCATGCCGGAGAAGTCGCGGTTCATTATCTTCTTAAAGGCCTCTGACTGCCTTGTGAGTGCCGCCCTGCCAATGAAATCGCCCTTCTGATCTGAGAAGCTTACGGCGAACTTGGCCAGGGACACGGCGAATATGGGCATATTGCTGCCATCGGGCCCCTTACCCATCTCGTGGCCGTACAGGGGAAGGCCGGCCTCAAGGCGCAGGGTATCTCTGGCGCCAAGGCCCGCGGGCCTGCCGCCCAGCTCTACAAGGCGGTTCCACAGCCACTCTGCGTCGCAGCTCTTTACGTATACCTCATAGCCCAGAGGCTCGCCGGTGTAGCCGGTCTTGGCTATCCACGCCTTATGCCCCTCAAGCTCTATTATATTCAGCGCGTTCTTCATGGGCTCGGTTACAGCCTTGCCCTTTGTGAGGGTAAGCATTATTTCCTTGCTCTTTGGGCCCTGAACGGCTATCGCGGCGTAGTCCCCGGATATGTCGGTTATGGTGCAGTCGTATTCCTTCGCTATTGGCAGAAGGTGAGCAAGATCCTTTTCGGTGTTGGCGGCATTTACCACCAACAGGAAATTCTCCTCATTGAACTTGTAAAGATACGCGTCGTCTATGGCGCTGCCGTTTTCATCAGGGATTATGGCGTACTGTGCCTGCTTGATATCCAGCGCCATTACGTTGCTGGAAAGCACATGCTGCAAAAAGGCGATCCTCTCGGGGCCCTCGATAAGCAGCCTGCCCATGTGGGAAACGTCAAAGAGCCCGCACGCGTGGCGGGTGTACAGGTGCTCGGCTACTATGCCGGTGGGGTACTGTATAGGCATTTCCCATCCGCCGAAGTCCACCATATCCGCCCCCGCCGCAACGTGGGCGTCGTACAGCTGAGTACGTTTGAGTTCGCTCATAAAATTTCCTCCTGTTTTGATATATGATTTTTTGATTTGGCATTGTTTTTGAGACAAATATCCGCGTTATTTTTTGAACACTTAAAAAGGCACAAACTTCCCCTTGGTGAGAATTTTGTGCCTCCGTAGTGTAGCCTGAGAGATTCCCCTTTAAGCCTTTGGGCGATAAAGAGTTGCACCTTCGGCGCACGGCGTAATGCCGTTCTTTTCGGAGCATCGTCAAGATCCGGTCCTTTTGCCTGAGAGTTTCTGCTTCCCCTTCGGCGCCGCGTATCTTCTGCGCTGCGATCTCTTCCGGAACTGTCAACCGATGAAAGATATGCTTTTGATATTCAAAAATATTTGCAGACACAAAGTCTGTATCAATTTTGCTTATGTATTTTATCACGGCTCTTTCGGGCCTGTCAAGCATTTTAATTGTATCATTCCTGCATTTTTTCGCATTACTTGTCATATTATTGTCTAAATCGTGCAATTATCGGTTTTGTCGATTTCATTTTTCCGATACATAACAAGCCGGCGCGCCTTTTTTTCAGGCGTGCCGGCATTTTTCAGCTTTGTTCTCCCAAAATCGTCACACGGGCAGCTCTATATGAATGCCCTTGCCCTCTTTGATATTTATGGTAAGTATGCCGCCGCAGACCGTCACCCTGGCGCCCTCTGCGCTGCCGCCTATAACGGGGGCCGCGGCCTCCCCCGCCTTTGGGGCATAAGCGGCGGGCTCTTCGGCCTCCTCCTTTGTTAAAAAACCATACTAAAAAAGGGCGCCCGCTGCGAGCACCCTTTGGGCTTTATCTGCTTTTTTTACCTGCAAAGCTCCTCGGCCATTCTATCTATCGCCTCGGCGTTTTCCTCAGTCATTGCTGAGCGCAGCGTCACAGTAGTGTCGATATAGTTGATATTCCTGCTCTTCTCGAACATGGCCTTCATGATCTTTGCGGCGGCGGGCGCCCATGTACCGTTCTCGATGAAGCCAATGGTCCGGTTCTGATAATTGCGTTCGGTAAGGTGGTCGATAAACTGTCTCATAAACGGAAAAATATCTGCGTTGTAGGTCGTTGTTGCCAGCACCAGCTTCCCGTAGCGGAAAGCATCCTCAACGGCCTCCGCCATATCGCAGCGCGCAAGGTCGCTTATCGCCGCCTTGCAGCCCCTTTCCTCCAGCTTTTTCGCCAGCAGCTCGGCTGCCCGCTTTGTGTTGCCGTATACGGAGGTGTAGGCTATGCAAACCCCCTCGCTCTCCACGCCATAGGACGACCATATATCATAAAGGCTCATATAATGGCTGAGATTGCCCGTGAGCACCGGGCCGTGCAGAGGGCATATGGTCTTTATATCCAGCGCCGCCGCCTTCTTGAGCACGGCCTGCACCTGCATACCGTACTTGCCCACTATGCCCATATAATAGCGCCGTGCTTCGCAGTCCCATTCCTTATCCTGGCAGTCCAGCGCGCCGAACTTTCCGAAGGCGTCTGCCGAGAACAGCGCCTTATCCGCGCCGTCATAGCTCATCATCACCTCGGGCCAGTGTACCATAGGGGCGAATAAAAATGTCAGCTCGTGCCTGCCCAGAGACAGCGTATCGCCGTTCTTTACTGCGAGCTTGTTTTTGCAGAGACCCCTGCCAAAGAACTGGTCTATCATTTCAAAGGTCTTTGCGTTGCCCACTACAGCGGCCTCGGGGTATGCGCTTATAAACTTATCTATGTTTGCGGAGTGATCCGGCTCCATGTGGTGTATTATCAGGTAGTCCGGCTTCCTGCCCGCGAGGACGTTTTCCAGGTTTGCAAGCCATTCCTCTCCAAAATCGGCGCTTACCGTGTCCATCACGGCGGTCTTTTCGTCAATTATCACGTATGAGTTGTATGCCATGCCCTCCGGCACGATATACTGCCCCTCAAACAGGTCTATATCATGATCGTTTACGCCGATATAACGGATATCATTTGTTATAGTCATAGCTGTTCCCCTTTCGCCGGCATATAATGATTAAGTTCGGAATCGTCCCTATTAAATAATTATATTACCATAATTCGAGCGTTGTTTCAACGCATCGGTGCAACAGATTGTCAGCGGAAAACGCCGGACAGCATCAATCTTGAAAAGCATCAAAAGCCCCCTCGGGATTTTGGGGTTTGCACCGCTATTGACAGGCATCTCCAAAAAAACTATAATAGCTTATTATCCTACCCTAAAGATAGGTAAATGTTAGAAATTATAAACATTTTTTAAGGATAGATCGTAATGAAAGATAATTTTGTTTCACCGCTCTGCTACGGCGGTTGTATGTGCAGCCGGAGCGGATGTCCCTCCTGCGGCAGCTATGCCGGACTTATGGAGCAGACCGCAGAGCTTTTGCAGACTCTGCGCAGCGCCATGTACCCCAATATGTTCGGATGCAACCTGGGCAATGGCGCGCGCCTTCGCAACGCCGTTGCGGACTGTGTGATGCGTGTGCTGCCGGATGATTATCAGGAAATTTCCGACAGACTGGTGGATTCGCTGCCGGATATCAAGGCAGCGCTGGAAACAGACGCTCAGGCAGGCTACGAGGGGGATCCCGCAGCCATAAGCGTAGAAGAAATAATGCTTGCCTACCCCGGCTTTGAGGCAATAAGCATATACCGCATTGCCCATGAGCTGTACAAGATGAAGGTGCCCATACTTCCCCGTCTCATGACCGAGATAGCCCACCGCAATACCGGTATAGACATACACCCCGGCGCCACCATAGGCAGATATTTTTTCATAGACCACGGCACAGGCGTGGTAATAGGCGAAACCACTACCATTGGCGACCATGTTAAGCTGTATCAGGGCGTTACTCTTGGTGCAAAGAGCTTCCCCACCAACGTGGACGGCACCCCGGTAAAGGGCATAAAGCGCCATCCCGATATAGGCAACAACGTGGTCATCTACTCCGGTGCGACTATACTCGGCGGAAATACTGTAATTGGCGACAACTGCGTTATAGGCGGTAACGTATGGCTGACGGAATCCGTAGAGCCGGGCCACACCGTATACGCAGCCCACGCCGAGACCCGCCGCCGAACCGTAAAATAACAATTTCCCCAAAAGTAAAGAAGGCAGCCATTTCCAACGAGGATATGGCTGCCCTATTTGTTTTTTTATTTAAGTTCGTTACTTCAGCCTGCAATAGCAGTCTATGGCGAACACTACGGCTTCGATTCCGAGCAGTATCAGATCTACGCCCAGTATGGCGCCCAGCGTCGCCGCAGACATGACAGGATCAAACAGCAGAATTATGCCCAGTATCAATCCCACCGCGTTTGATATGAGAGTGAGCCAGAAGCTCACCTCTCCTGCCACATATCGCACGATGTTCAGGTGGGTTAAGCGGGCGATACAGTGGGCGATTATGAATATCGGGAATATGATGAGCATTATGCCCGTACCCACATTAGGGTGTGCTATAAGGGCACATCCAAGCATTATGCTGAGTATGCTGGAAACCAGTGATACCGCAGGGCGGAAGCCCGTGTGCCGTTCAAGGCGTATGTAGAACATCACATCCGCGAGGCCGGTTATGACAGCCAGTATGCCGAATATCAGCGTAAGGCTGTCCAGCACCTGTTCGGTGCGCAGCATGGTAGCCACGCCCAGCATTACCAGCAGCACGCCCTCCAGTATCTCTACGAAAAGGTATCTGTGCTCATATTTCATACCGCCGCCTCCTTAAAGCTGTCCAGTATCTTCATGAATTCCTCTCCTGTGATAGTCTCCTTCTCGGTGAGGTACTGAGCCAGTTTTTCAAGCTTTTCGCGGTTTTCCTTCAGCATGTTCACAGCCTTCTCATGCTGCTTCTTTATCATATCCACTACCTTCTGGTCTATGACCCGCTGGGTCTCGGCGGAGCAGCTCAATGTAGTGTCGCCGCCCAGATACTGGTTGGTGACGGTCTCCATTGCTACCATGCCGAAGTCCTCGCTCATGCCGTAGCGGGTGATCATGGCCCTGGCAAGCTTTGTGGCCTGCTCTATATCGTTGGAGGCGCCGGTGGTAACTTCGTTGAAAACAACCTCTTCTGCGGCGCGGCCTCCTGTGAGGGTAGCTATCTTGTTTTCCAGCTCCTCCTTGGAGAGCAGGTATTTGTCGTTTTCCTCTACCTGCATCGTATAGCCCAATGCACCTGAGGTGCGGGGGATAATGGTAATCTTCTGCACTGGGGCGGAATGGGACTGTAATGCGGCCACAAGCGCATGGCCTATCTCGTGGTATGCCACTATGCTGCGCTCCCTGTCGGACATCACGGCGTTCTTCTTCTGATAGCCAGCTATGACGACTTCCACGCTCTCCTCAAGGTCTGCCTGTGAGACAGTTTTCCTTCCGCCGCGGACGGCGCGCAGCGCGCCCTCATTTATGATGTTCGCCAGCTCCGCGCCGGAAGCGCCGGAGGTCATGCGGGCTATAACGTGGTAATCGACGTCGGGATCGGCCTTTATCTTGCGTGCGTGAACCTTCAGTATAGCTTCTCTGCCGTTTAGATCGGGAAGCTCTACGGGTATCCGCCTGTCAAAACGGCCGGGGCGGGTCAGCGCCGGGTCGAGCGACTCGGGGCGGTTGGTAGCCGCGAGGATTATTACGCCGTTGTTACTGTCGAAGCCGTCCATCTCGGTGAGCAGCTGGTTGAGGGTCTGCTCGCGCTCGTCATTGCCGCCGAATTGGCCGTCGCGCTTCTTTCCTATGGCGTCGATCTCATCTATGAACACTATGCAGGGAGCCTTTTCCTTGGCCTGCTCAAACAGGTCTCGAACCTTCGACGCACCCATGCCGACGAACATTTCCACGAATTCCGAGCCGGATATGGAGAAGAACGGCACGTTGGATTCGCCGGCAACAGCCTTTGCGAGCATGGTCTTGCCGGTGCCCGGAGGGCCGACCAGCAGCAATCCCTTGGGCATTGAAGCGCCTACCTCGCTGTACTTAGTGGGGTTATGCAGGTAATCCACTACCTCGGCGAGGCTCTCCTTTGCCTCGTCCTCACCCGCAACATCGCTGAAGTGTATGCCTTCCGTGGACTGGATATATACCTTGGCGTTGCTCTTGCCCATTCCGCCGAACATGAGCGAATTCTTGCCGCCGGCCTGGCTCATAAGGCGTTTATAGAGGTACTGGCCCAAGGCGACAAAGAGTATTATCGGCAGCACGCCGGTAATAAGATAACTCACCAGCGGGCTCATTGTCTTTTCTATTACCCTGTCGAATGCCGCGCCGGATTCGTACAGCCTCTGTGTAAGGTCGGGATCCTCCATGGCGCTGGTGTAGTATACCTTGCCCTCCTTGTCCATGAAGGTTATCTCGTCGGTATTCACCTGTACCTTGTCCACTTCCTTATCGTCGACCATGCGCATGAAGGTGCCGTAATCCACCTCCTTGACAGGGTCGTCCATCAGCATCGGCGCTATGAACGCGTTGAACAGCACCACGCAAAGCAGCACTATGCTATAGTAAAACAACAGCGGCTTCTTGGACGGTTTTACTTCTTTCATGGTTTCACTCCTTTTATAAAAGCATATGATGCCTGTAAAAATAGTTTGATCTATAAAAAGTATAGCTCCATAAACTTACGTTGTCGATGCGGTAGCCGCAAACTTCACCTTTATTTTGCAATCCAAAACAAAGACATAGGCGGCCCTTTAAAGCCGCATATGCATCGCTTTTGGGTACCGTCATCAAATTCAGTTTAATGATATTGCATACGGTATAATCGTTTTTTCGAATGAGCTTTTTTTGCTCTTTGAATAAAGCCGAAAATGCACTATAATCCATATAGATTTATCCGGAGGTAACATCAATTGACAAATACAGCAAGCGATAATAAGGAACAGATAGTATTCGTAGACAGGCGGGGCACCGATTCCAGCAAGTGGGACAATCTGAAATCCACATTTGGCCGCAGCGACCTTCAGGCAATGTGGATAGCGGATATGGATTTCCGCGTGCCGGACTGCGTCGTGTCTGCCATTGAGGACTACATGAAGACAGGCGTGTTCGGCTATTATGTTCCCCGGCCAAGCTATCATCAGGCATTCATAGACTGGGAACGCAAATACCACGGCTATCAGGTGAAGGAAGAATGGCTGCGCTTTGCACCCGGCGTAGTACCTGCTTTCAACTGGTTTTTGCAGGTGTTCACCGAACCCGGCGACGCCGTCATAGTGCAGACGCCTGTATATTACCCCTTTATGCACGCCGTGAAAAACAACAGCCGCAGGCTCGTCTGCTGCGACCTTATAAATACCGGCGGCACATACACCGTAGATTTTGCGGACTTTGAAAAGAAGATCGTGGAAAACGGCGTGAAGCTCTTTATACTCTCCTCCCCCCACAACCCCGCGGGCAGGGTATGGAAGCGCGATGAGCTGAAGGCCATGCTGGACATCTGCAAAAAGCATGGCGTATACGTGATATCCGATGAGATACACCACGACATAGTATTCGGCGACAACGTTCACATACCGAGCGCCACCGTAGGCGACTATGATAAAATACTCGTCACCCTCACCGCCGCCACAAAAACCTTTAACCTGGCGGGCTGCCAGAATTCCTTCGCTATAATACCCGATCCTGATATCCGCAGGAGATTCGACGGCTTCGTGGAGGGCATACGTATACACGGAGGAAACCCCTTCGGCTATGTGGCGGTGGAAGCCGCGTACCGGGGCGGCCGCCAATGGTTCGAGCAGGTAAGAGATATCATCTACGGCAACTATGAGTATGTAAGGGAGTCCCTGAAAAAGTCGCTGCCCGGGGCAGTGGTATCCCCGCTGGAAGGCACTTATCTCCTCTGGATAGACTTCGGCGCGTACCTTCCCGCCTCCGAAATAAAAAGCTTTATGGAGGACAAGTGCGGCCTTGCCTTTGACTACGGCGACTGGTTCGGCGGCGAAAGGTTCGGCACTCACATTCGCATGAACCTTGCCACCTCACGGGAGCTCGTGGAAAAGGCGGTAAACAGCATCATTTCCAACCTTAAATAGTCAAAATGCCGCAGCCGTAAGTCTCATCTTTATTTTTAAATCAAAAAAAGCCGTGTGCGGCTCCAATCAGCTGCACACGGCTTTAATATCCTATTTTTTCTCTTCATCCCGGAACGCCTTTATTGCGTCTGATATGCTGCTCTCCGCAGAGGAGCGCCCGTAGGCGTTGACCTGGGCGGTGTTCCTTGCATTGTGGCTCAGGCAAGCGGGTCCGCCTATGCAGCCGCCCTCGCAAGCCATGCCCTCTATGAAATTCTCCTTGAGCAGCCCCTTTTGTTTTTTAAGGAGCGCCGCCTTGCATTCCGAAATTCCGTTGCAGGAAACGGCGGACAGCCCGAACTGCTCCTCCGTGACTCCCTGCTCCTTGAGCGCCTCCTTGACGGCCTCTGCAAGGCCGCCGCAGCGGGCGAATATCCTGCCGAAACACGAGGCATTTCCCAGCTGTGCCTTATCCATGGACGCTACATCTATCCCCTTTGCGGAGAACATCGCCTGCATCTCCTCGAAGGTTATTGCATAATCCACATACTTCTTGGTCTTGGTATACTTCACCTCGCCCTTTTTCGCTATGCAGGGGCCTATGAACACCACATGGCAGCCCTCGTCCTTTTCCTGCAGCCAACGGGCTATCTGCGCCATTGGGGAGAGATTGTGGGAAATATTTTCCGCAAGCTCCGGGAAGCCCTTCTTTATATAGTTTACGAAAGCCGGGCAGCAGGAGGAGGTAAGAAAGCGCTTTTCCGCAAGCTCTTCCGCCTCAAGCCACGCCACCATGTCGGCGCCCCATGCCGCCTCCACCACATCATAAAAGCCGAGAGCCTTTATGCCCGCCATCACCTGCTCCGGCGCAATGTCCGTGTACTGGCTCGCCACGGAGGGTGCAACCACCGCATACACGCGATAGTTTTTATTGTTGCCGGAGTTGCGTATAAGGGATATTACCTGGGTAATGCTGGACTTATCCGTTATCGCGCCGAAGGGGCACTGATACACGCAGGAGCCGCAGGATATGCACTTGTCCTTGTTTATTACCGCCTTTTCGGTCTCCTTGTCTATATATATAGCCTCTGCCTTGCATGCGCGGACGCAGGGGCGCACATGCTTCACTATGGCGGAATATGGGCATACCGACATACATTTGCCGCACTCCACGCACTTTGATTTATCTATAATTGCGTGATGATCCACTATGCTTATCGCTCCCCTGGGGCAATTATCCATGCAGCGATGGGCAAGGCATCCTCTGCAGGCGGCGGTGACCTGTATCCCGTCCACAGGGCATTCGTCGCAGGCTATAGGCAGTACGCCAACCACGTTGCCGTCCTCATCGCCTCCAAGCGCCATGGCTACCCGCTGGTTTATTATCGCCCTCTCCTTATATATGCAGCAGCGGAACATGGGTTTGCCCTCCGGTATTATCTTGGTGGAGATGTCCATTATCCTCTGCGGCGTGAGCTCATCATTATAGGCCAGCTTCGCCACTTCCCTAAGCACATTGTATTTCATCTTCTGAACGAAGGTATCAAACAGCAGCGACATATAATTTCTCCTTTTGAGTGCAAAACATTTTAAATATTTCAGAGCCTTCGGCCTCGTTTGTTTTTACGGATAGATATTATACCTACACCTTATATCAATGTCAATATGGCGGCTATTATCCATAAGCATTTATTATATTGATGTTTTTTTTGAGCGGTTGGATTTATACTTTGACCCGTTTCGCGTTTTTACTTTGCAAACAAATCTGCAGTAGATATACATCGGCCGCGGGTGAAAGAATATATATGATGCAGAGCAACAAAAAAGTGGCGTTCAGCCACTTTTTCGTCAGTGTATGCCCCCGCTTAGCGGGGGCGTTTTGCTTTGTATCAGGTTCAGATTACAGTATCGGGGTCCATGCCAGCTTCAGCACCTCGTCGGCGTTGTCCATGGAGGTGATGAGGCCGAGGCGGATATAACGCCCGATGAAGTCCTTCAGGGTTTCACCGGTGAACTCATCGGAAAGGCCGAACTGCAGAGAGTTGTTTATCATTATATTCATCTCATAGTTGCCGCCGTTCCAGCCCATCTCCATGAGCACCTTGGTGGCCTCCTCGGGGTTGTCGCGCATCCAGCTATGAGCCTTATGCACGGCCTGGGCCACCTTCTTGGCGATGGTGGGGTTCTCCTTTACGAAGGTGCCGTTCATGGCCATTACGCAGCAGGTGCGGTTTGCAAAGTCGCTGTCAAGCTGGGAGCGGATGCACTTGAGCTTGCCGTCCTTGACCATGGAGTATGCAAAGGTATCGCTGAGGAGCGCGGAGGCTATCTCGCCGTTTTCCATAGCGGTAACGCAGGCGTCGGCGGAGACCTGGACCAGCTCAACATCCTTGGAGTAGTCGATGCCGTCGGCGTCGAGAAGGAGCGCGGTTATGTTGTAGTCGGACTTGCCGATGCCGTTAGGGGCGGAGATCTTCTGGCCCTTGAGGTCGGCGGTGGTGTTATAGTCGCTGTCCGCGAGGACATACAGGGACTTGCAGCCGATGTGGGCGCCGCCTACGAAGGTGATGTCCACGCCGTTGGTTATGGGTACGAGCATCTTTGCCATCATGCCGGTGGCAACGTCTACCTGATCGGTGCCGAGCGCCTCTACGTCGCTGCTGCCCTTAACGCCCTCTGCGGTCAGGCCGGCTTCCTTATAGTAGCCGAGATGATCCGCCATGGTGGGGCCGGAGGTGCAGCCATCGGACATGAAGTAATGGATGGGACGGCCATAGGCAGGCTCCTTCTTCATGGCCTCCAGCTCTTCTGCGGTGGGGGTCAGGTCAACGTTGGCCATGTCGATAGCGCGGCCTTCGATGTCTATGGGAACAAACAGGGCTTCCCAGTTGCCGGAGGCGGAGGCCTCTGCGGCGTCGAGATGCTCGCTCGCTTCGTTTACTTCAACGTCCTCAACGGTTCCGACCTCTATCTGGCCGTCGTTGTTGGAGTCGGCTATAACGGTGGAGGCGGTGGTTTCGCCCTCGGTGGTGCCGGCGGGCTCGTTGGCGGCGCAGGCGCACAGAGACAGCGCAAGGATCAACGCAAGACCCATTGCTACAAGCTTCTTTGAGTTCATTTTTTTCTCCTCTTGTTTTTTCTTTATTTACAAGGCGGCAGCACCGCCCGGTAAAAGCGTATTTATTTTTCGTGTTTTCCGCCAAAATGCAGCCTGTTGAGTATCTCGTTGCGGTACTCGACGAAGCTGGCGGAGGAGCGGTCCCGGGGGAAATCCTCATCGATGCGGATGTCTGCGACTATCCGCCCCGGATTTGCCTCCATTACAAGCACGCGGGTACCCATATAGACCGCCTCGTCAATGCTGTGGGTAACCATGAGGGCAAGCTGCTTTTTCTGCATCCAGATGTTCAGTATCTCGTCCTGCATGTTCATTCGCGTGAACTCGTCCAGCGCGCCCAGGGGCTCGTCCAGAAGCAGTATCTCCGGCTCGTTGATGAGGGTGCGCACCAGCGCCACGCGCTGCGCCATGCCGCCGGAAAGCTGGGCCGGGTAATCGTGACGAAACTGCGTCAAGCCGGTTATTTCGAGCATATGCTCAACTTTTTCGGCCTTGCCCTTATCGTCGCCCCGCAGATCGAGGCTGAAGGAAATATTCTTCTCCGCAGTCAGCCACGGGAAAAGCGTAGGATTCTGGAATACCAGCCCTCTGCTGGGGGAGGGGCCGCTTATCTCCTCGCCGTTGACCGTAACGCGGCCCAGGGTGGGCGTGATAAGCCCCGCCACAAGGCGCAGTATAGTGGATTTTCCGCAGCCGGAGGGCCCCACCAGAGAAACAAATTCCCCGCCGGACATCTCTACGCTCACATCCTGAAGCGCATGGGTGACCTGATCGCTCTCCACCTTTGCGAATACCTTGCTGACGTTTTCAAGCTTGAGGCAAACCGCCTTTTTTTCGTCTGACATTACTTTACGGCTCCATTCTGCCATCTGAGCAGATAGCGCTTAATTCTTTCCAGTCCCTTGGTGACAAGGGTGAATATAAGGCAAATAACGAACAGGGCGGCGAAGGATTTATCGTAGCTTGCCCAGCCGGTCTGCCAGGTCATGTACCAGCCTAGGCCGGACTTGACGCCCAGCATTTCGGCTATCATTATAGCGACGCAGGAGGAACTCATGGCCTGTGTGCAGCCCTGCAAAATGGAGGGCATGGCGTGGGGTATTGCCACCCGGAACACTAACTGGCGGCTGTTTGCGCCCAGCGTCATCGCCGCGTCAAAGTATTCCTTGCTCACGTTGGAAATACCGGTGAGGGAGGCCACGGTTACGGCGAACCAGGAGCCCAGCGCGATGATGAACACCGCGCCGCCGAAAAGGGAGCTTGCAACCACCATTATGATAGGTATCCATGTAGAAGTGGGTATGGGGCCAAGGAACTTGATTATGGGATCAAGCCAGTAGCGCGCCCGCTCTGAGTAACCGCAGGCTATGCCGGTGATAAGCCCTAGGGATACGCCTATGGAATAACCTAGGAACAGAAGCTTGAGGGTGTTCAGCGTGCAGTCCGCCAGAAGCTTGTAGTCCACCAGGAAGGCGTTTATGATGTAGTTCATGCAGGGCACGAAGGGCTGCGTCAAAATGCCCGTCTTGAGCGTGAGATAGTCGTACAGGGCGAGAAAGAGGAACAGCGCTGAAAAATGGGGCGCCTTGTAGTAAAGCTTTTCATACATCCGTTTTTCGCCCCTGCGCTTCCTGAGCAGCGAGACGCAGAGGCAGAGCAGATAGGCGCACATCGCCGCGCCGAGCACCCATACATAGCTCCAGGGCCTTGCGTTCCTGCTGTTGTTGGGCAGGAGCAGGTACTCCAGCAGCGCAACGCAGCCGCACAGCAGCGGCAGGAGCATTATGACTGCCTCCCTGAGCTTTTGCGCGGGAGTCTTTTCTTTTTCCTCCAGCTCTTTAAGCTGGCGGCGGGTCAGGCCGGAAAGCAGGGCGGAATCCGCGTTCTGCTCTTTTTTTCCCTTATTATCGTAAAACATACAAACAATCTCTTTCATACTATTGTCAGCATTTCCATTATATTTACCGGGGCAATATAGTCAAATTGGACTTTGCAATTACTTACATGTACATATCTATTTTGTCAATAACGGGGACACCTCTGGCAAATAAATTCCCCTCGGTCAGCATATTATCCTTGTGTGAAGGGATATATATGATATAATAATGACAATCAGATCTTATATATTTCAGAAGGGAAGGCCAATTATATGAATAAGACCTACGATCCGCTTTTTACCCCCTGGAAGATAGGCAATGTGGAGATAAAGAACCGCATAGTCATGACCTCCATGGGCGGAACCTCCATATTCGGCTGGATGGAGCCCAACCACTTCGATAAGGAAGCGGCGCGGTTTCTTCTGGAACGGGCCAAGAACAACGCCGGCCTCATACTTCCCGGTATAGCCCCAATACGCGATATACTCTTAGGCAAGTGGCTGTATCAGGGGAAGGGCAAGTTCGACGAGCTGAAGGACTTCATGGAGGAATTCCACAAGACCGGCTGCAAGATGTTCATACAGCTCACCGCAGGCTTTGGCCGCTCCCTGGCAATAAACGATATAATGGTAAAGGCCATGCACAACAAGGCTCTCGCCGCGGTAATGAAGCCCGTGCTGGACGTAAGCTACCTTACCGCCAGCGCCAGCGCCACACCCAACCGCTGGGAGGACAGCTGCATATCCCGTCCCCTCACCACAAAAGAGATTCACCAAATGGTAGATGCCTTCGCCAAGACCGCCAAGCTCTGCAAGGACGCCGGCGTGGACGGCATCGAGGTGCACGCGGTGCATGAGGGCTACCTGCTGGATCAGTTCACCATGAAATACACCAACTTCCGCACAGACGAATACGGCGGAAGCTTCGAGAACCGCTACCGCTTCCCCGTTGAGATAGTAAAGGCCATAAAAGCGGCCTGCGGCGACGACTTCCCCGTATCACTCCGCTACTCCGTGCTGTCCAAGACAAAGGGCTTCGGCAAGGGCGCGCTGCCCGGCGAGGATTATGTGGAGGTAGGCCGCGACATGGAGGAAAGCGAGCGCGCCGCAAAGTATTTGCAGGATGCTGGCTACGATATGCTAAACTGCGACAACGGCACATACGACGCATGGTACTGGGCTCACCCCGCCCCTTATATGCCGAGAAACTGCAACCTTGAAGACGTTGCACACATAAAGAAGTTCGTGGATATACCGGTAGTCTGCGCGGGACGCATGGACCCCGCCGTAGGCGCGGAGGCGATAGCACAGGGTAAGATAGACGGCGTAGGCATTGCCCGCCAGTTCCTTTCCGACCCAGAGTGGATAACCAAGCTGATGGAAGGCCGGGAAGAGGACATCCGCCCCTGCATATGCTGCCATAATGCCTGCTTCAACATGGCTCACTACAACGGCGTAGGCAACGATCAGACGCTCGCGGACAATGCGGGCATGGCACGGTGTGCATTGAACCCCGAAACCATGCAGTCCTCCAAGTATAAGATAGTAAAGACCGGCAGACCCAAGAATATCCCCGTTATAGGCGGCGGCATAGGAGGTATGGAAGCTGCCCGCGTGCTCACACTCCGCGGCCACAAGGTTACGATCTATGAAAAGACCGACAGGCTGGGCGGCGTGTTCATAGCCGCGGCGGCCCCCGAATTTAAAGAGAAGGACCGGGAGCTCATAAAGTGGTATGAGAAGGAAATGAAGGACCTTGGCATAGAGATAAAGTTCAACACCGAGGTAAAGGACACAACCTCCCTCAACGCGGACGAGGTAATAGTTGCCACCGGCAGCAAGGCGAGGATACTCAAGGTCCCCGGCGCAGAAAAGGCCATAGAGGCCTGCGACTACCTTCTCGGCCGCAAAGAAGTGGGCCAGAAGGTCATAATAATCGGCGGCGGCCTTACCGGCTGCGAGATAGCCCTCGATATGTACAGGAAGGGCAAGACCCCCGTCATAGTCGAAATGAAGAACGATCTGATCGCCGTGAAGGGCGTATGCCTTGCCAACTCCTCCTACCTCCGCGACTTCTTCGCCCTTAACAACGTCGAGGTACACCTTGACACCATGCTCTCCGAGGTGACGGACAAAGGCGTAATCGTCAAGGCCAAGGACGGAAGCACCTTCGAGATAGAGGGCGATACGGTGCTCATAAGCGCTGGCTACATACCCACTCCCGCCTTCCCTCAGGATAAGCACGTTCACCTTGTAGGCGACTGCAACGGCGTAGGCAACCTGCGCACCGTCATCTGGCGGGCATGGGACGTTGCCATGGCGCTGTAATGCTTCTTTGCGAAAGGAGAAATCATATGGAACTTACCAGAGAACAGCAAGCCATACTTGACGGGAGTCAGGGCGAAGTATACGCCAAGATAATGAAGACCCTCGTCATGTACGGCGAGACCTTCGGCGCTACAAAAATGGTGCCGGTAACCTCTACCTACGGCCACATAGTCACAAGCTTTGGCGTCATCGTCATAAAGGGCGTATTCGACCTCATGGACGAGCTTATCGCTGCGGGTGTGACCTCCAAGCAGAAGTTCTCCGCCGACCCGCGGCCGGTGGATAAGAACGTTCCGTCCAATCTTTTGCAGGACATAGTATTCAAGGTGATGTACGGCCCTCAGAAGCGGTATGAGGAACAGCTAAAAAAGATAGGCCTGCTCCGGGATGACGCTTTCACCTGCGCCTGCTACTTCCCGGAGGTCGGCAACAGGCCCAACAAGGGAGACATACTCTCCTGGGCAGAATCCAGCGCGGTAAACTATGCAAACTCCGTGCTGGGCGCGCGGTGCAACCGCAACTCCGGAATAATCGAGATGTTCGGCTCCATACTGGGCTTCGTGCCCTACTTTGGCCTTTTGACCGACGAGGGCCGCAAGGCAAGCTGGATAGTTGAGATAAATACCACCAAGAAGCCCGAGGCACAGCTTTTAGGCTCCGCCATAGGTATGAAAGTAATGGAAGACGTACCTTACATAAAGGGCCTAGATAAGTGGATAGGCACGGAGCTTAACGATGATGCCTGCGCATACCTCAAGGACTTCGGCGCGGCCACCGCCTCCAACGGCGCAGTGGGCCTGTACCATATTGACCGCCTCACTCCGGAAGCGGTGGAGCAGGGCGAAAGCCTCATAAAGCCCGATGCAAAGATGTACGTAATAGACGACGCGGAGCTGGAACGGGTAAAGGCCTCCTACCCCGTCATCTGGAAGGATAAGGACGCTACCCCCAGGCTCTGTTTCATGGGCTGCCCTCACATGACCTTTTCCCAGCTCAACGACTGGACTGAAAAGCTTGAAGCGAAGCTAAAAGAAAAGGGCCGCAGGAAGGTGGCCATAAAGACCGTCTTCACCTCTGCGCCCGGCGTAATAAGGGAATTCGAAAAGACGGAGAACTATAAAAAGCTTAAGGATATGGGCGTTGTTGTATCCTATATCTGCCCGCTGATGTACATGAACAATCCCATGTGCGCCAAGATGCCGGTCATCACCAATAGCAACAAGCTCCGTACATACACCACGTCCCGGTATTATTCCGACAGCGAGATACTGGACCAGATCACAGGAGGTGCAAAATAATGGAACGGATTTTTAAGGGCCGCGTAGTGGTTCCCGGCGAAGTCACCCTCAAGGCGCTGGTATCCCACGGCGGATTCAACACCCTGGCCTCCTTCAAGGACTGCAAGGAGGGCAAGAACACCTGTACCGATCAGAACAACCCGGACCTGTACGGCAAATCCACAGTGGGCGTGGCCCTCTGCCTGCCCCAGACCATAGGCTCCACCACGGGCGGCATGGTGCTTTACAACTCCGCCGTGATAGGCTGCAACCCCGGTGCGCTGCTGTTTTCCAACACCATAGACTCTCTGGCTGCGGCGGGCGCCATATTGGCCAGCGTCTGGACTCCCAACAACATACCCACCGTCGATGAGTTAGGTCAGGAGTTCCTTGACTACGTAAAGGACGGCATGACCATCGAGATAAGGGCAAACGGCGAGGTGCTGGTAACAGACTGAATAATGTAAAATATAGAATAGTGAAGCGGCCCTTATGGACCGCTTTAGTCTGTCAAAAAACCCCGGGGTTGATAAGGGGCCGCAGCCCCTTATGTTCAATCCGGCTCTGACGACATGTGCGTCAGAACGGATGAAAACCCAGAGGTTTTCGTTCTTTGCATTCGGTGCTGACCGCGCCATAGGCGCAAGCACCGGATGAAAAAAGCTCGAAAAAGTGGCGTTCAGCCACTTTTTTGACACTCTGAAGCGGCCCCTATGGACCGCTTCATTTACCCGTTATCTATCGCTTTTTTCCCTCTCGCGCCTGCTGAATACGCAGCCGCAGTAATCCTGCCTGTAAAGGCCATACTCCCGGCTCAGCTCAAGGCTCCTTTTGTAGCCGTCCCTCTTGCGGAATTCACTTGTGAGAAAACTCACACCGTATTTTTCCGCCATCTCAGAGCCTATGCTGTTTATCCGTACAGGGTCCTTCACCGGGCTTATGGAAAGGGTGGTGGTAAACCACGGGAAGCCGTTTTCCGCAGCGTATTTCGCGGTCTTCTCGAGGCGCAGCTTATAGCACACGGTGCAGCGCTCGCCCTTCTCCGGCTCCTGCTCAAGCCCCCTTGCAGCAGCATAGAACTCCGCCGGGTCGTATTCAGGCTCAATTAGGGTTATATGCGGATACCCCGCTTGTTCAAGAAAGCATTCCAGCTCCTGCTCCCGGCGGTGATATTCCTCATCAGGGGCGATATTGGGGTTGTAATAAAATATGGTCAGTTCAAAGTGCCTGTCCAGCAGCTCCAGCACGGCGCTGGAGCATGGCGCGCAGCAAGCGTGCAGAAGCAGTCTCGGCCGCCCTTCAAGTGACGCTATTATCCTATCCATTTCCTTAGTATAGCCGCCCTGTGCCATAGCCGCCTCCTAAACAGATTCATCGCCTTATATTATCACATCGGGTTCGCCTTTACCATAGGCACGGCCGGGTGGTATACTTACATCAGACTTACGGAGGCGACACTATGCAGTACACTTGCAGCTACTCCTCCCCGCTGGGAGAAATACTCATAGCCTCGGACGGCAGCGCCGTGACCGGGTTGTGGTTCATAGGGCAAAAATACTTCGGCAGCACTCTTGAAGCGGAGTACGCTGAAAAAGCTCTGCCGGTATTCGGGCAGACGGTGCGCTGGCTTGACGATTATTTCCAGGGAAATGTCCCTATGGAAATGCCGCCGGTATCCTTCAACAGCAGTAGTTTCCGCATTAGGGTATGGAAGCTGCTTATGGAGATACCATACGGACATACCGTCACTTACGGCGAAATTGCAAGGATTCTGGAAAAGCAGACGGGCAGGCGCATATGCGCGCAGGCGGTAGGGGGTGCAGTCGGTCACAACCCTGTATCCATAATAGTCCCCTGCCACAGGGTAATTGGCTCAAACGGCCTTACGGGCTACGCCGGAGGATTGGACAAAAAGCTGGCTTTGCTGAGGCTGGAAGGCGTTAATGTCCATTGACATAATTCAATAAAATGCTATAATCGATAATAAGCATTATGCATTAACAGGAGGTCTTCGGTCATGGACGCCGATGACGACGCCAACCCTAAGCGAAGTAAAAATCCAATACTCATTTGATGCACAAACATGGTTTGCGAAAGAGCTTCTTGCGCAGGTCATGTTTATTGTTGTTTTGGCAAAGCTTATTAAAATATCATTGAATGTATTTAGTTCAGAAAGAGGTTCGAGGTTTTAAGTCATGGACGATTCCATAGGTCTATTGTTGCTGTTCCAGCTGGTTCTCATCATGCTCAACGCTATTTTCGCAAGCGCCGAGATAGCGGTGCTCTCCATAAGCGAAACCAAGCTTGAACACATGGCCGATGACGGCAACGGCAGGGCAAAGAAGCTTTACAAGCTGGCAAAGGAGCCCGCGCGCTTTCTCGCCACCATTCAGGTAGCCATAACCCTGTCCGGCTTTTTAGGCAGCGCATTTGCGGCAGATAACTTCTCCGCCCCCCTGGTGGAGTGGATAATATCCCTTGGCGTCACTATACCCCGCCACACCCTGCAAAACATAGCGGTGGTGGTCATAACCCTTATACTTTCATATTTCACCCTCATATTCGGCGAGCTTGTGCCCAAGCGCATCGCCATGAAGAAATCGGAACAGATAGCGCTGGGAGTATCCGGCCTTTTGAGCTTCATTTCCATCATATTCAGGCCCATAGTCGGCCTGCTCTCCGTTTCCACCAATCTTGTGCTGCGTCTTATGGGCATAGACCCCAACGAGACGGACGACAACGTAAGTGAGGAAGAGATACGCATGATGGTGGACGCCGGCAGCGAAAAGGGTACCATAGATCATCAGGAAAAGGAATTCATACAGAACGTATTCGAGTTCAACGACATAATGGCGGGCGAGATAGCCACCCACCGCACGGACGTCACCGCGCTGATGACGGACGACACGCTTGATGAGTGGGACGAGATAATACACGAAAGCCGCCATACCCGTTATCCCGTATGCGACGGCTCAACGGATAACGTGATAGGCATACTCAACGCCAAGGACTACTTCCGCATAGCCGACAGAACCAAAGAAAAGGTGCTTGAAGAAGCGGTGCACCCCGCCTACTTCGTGCCTGAAACCATCAAAGCGGACGTACTTTTCAGGGATATGAAGAACACCCGCAACTCCCTTGCGGTAGTTCTGGACGAGTATGGCGGTATGGTGGGCATTATCACCCTCAACGACCTCATAGAGGAGCTGGTAGGCGAGCTGAACGATGAACCTGCCGACCCTGAAAATGAAGATCCTCATATCGAGAAGATAGACGATACGTCATGGCGCGTGATCGGCAATGTTGAGCTTTGCGACCTTGAGGAGGAAACGGGCGTTGAGCTTGCCTCCGACGATTATGACACCCTGACCGGACTGGTGTTTGACAAGCTGGGCATGATACCGGTGGACGGCCCCCAGAACATTACCATTGAGCTGGATAAGCTGACGGTCCACATAGACAAAATCGAGTCCCACCAGATAGACTCCGCCGTCATAACGTTAAAGCCCAGCGAGGAAATGGACGAGAACGAGGAATAAATCACGACATACAAAAAGGGCGGTCATACGGCCGTCTTCAGACTGTCGAAAAACCACGGGGTTGATAAGGGGCCGCAGCCCCTTATGTTCAATCCGGCTCTGACGACATGTGCGTCAGAACGGATGAAAACCCAGAGGTTTTCGCACTTTGCGGGTTTTGCCGCCCGGGAGCGAATGCGAGAGGCGAAACCCGTAAAACTCAAAAAAGTGGCGTTCAGCCACTTTTTTGACGCTCCGAGGACGGCCATACGGCCGTCCCTTTGTATTCTTTCTACTTAAACAGCGCCTTGAAGAAATCGTTGAGGAACAGCATGTAGACTATTACGCCTACATAAAAGCCGCCAAGGTACACGATGGCGCTCTTGTTGCCGCCGGCGGCTTTGACATGCTGCCTGAGAGGGCAGCCGCCCGCCAATACGGACAGTATGCCGATTATGAACGCGCCCGCTATTGTGCAATAGCCCGAGAGATCCAGCTTGGCGCCCCACCTGTTGAACTTCAGCCCACCGGCCTTCTTAAGGAAGAGATACAGAGGCTTTGTATTGGCGCAGGCAGAGGCCTCTATTACCTGCTGGTCTGTGGTGTCCTTTATGAACATGGGGTAATTCTTCATGTTCTCCTGATGGACGCCCAGAAGGTGCAGGGCCAGGAACAGCAGCGCAGCCGTGATGAGCAGTGCGAACATGCCCTTTAATAAATACTTATCCTTGACTATCATATAGTCCCGCACGCCGCCTATAAGGCAGAAGCGGGAGCGTTGGGCTGCATATCCTATTATCAGGCCCACACAAAGTGTTATCAGAAGGTTGCTCATGTGCTTAGTCCTTTCTGCGGCTGCGCTTCTTGAGTATGAGAGTGCCGACCACGCAGCCCAGCATGAGGGCTATGACGCCCAGCAGCGCCTTTACGTCGCCGTATGCGGAGCGTATCATCAGCCGCATTGGGCAGCCGGAAATTATAAGGGCGCAAATGGCCACGACTATGCCGCGAAGAAAGGAAGCAAGCTTGCCTTCCACCCACTGCCAGCGGAACTCACCGCTGGATACTGCGCCTATGAACGCGCCCGCAAGTATGCCTATGACGGTCAGCACCGGGCCGGAGCGGGCGGATACCGACATATCCATGGCCTTATGGAATACAGTCTGGTATAGCTGTGCCAGCATATCCCTGCCGTGGCACACAAGACAGACGCCGTATGCCTCGGGGTGGGAAAAGCCGAATATTACCTGGGCGGCTACCGCAACAGTGGCGATTATGATGCCGGCGGTCACCGCGCTTATCCTTATCTTCTTCATCTTATCCTTCCGTTATTTGCCAAGGAGCTTTTTCAGTATGCCCTTCTCTACCTTAGGGGTGTAAAGGTGTACCGCCTCAAAAAGCACATCCTTTTCTTTGAGTATGCTCTCTACTTCGTCCCTGTACTGGGGCTGGAACTGGAGAGCTACGCCGCAGTTGGGGCTTATCTCCTTTGGGCCTGCCATGAGGCTCACTTCATAGCCCTTCTCTTTTAGTGTCTCCTCAGCCCTTATGGCATGCTGAGAGGAGAAGAATGTGACAACACCTATCTGCCTTTGTTCCATCGTATCAGTCCTCCTTGTTTTCCGCCGCGTAATCGGCCAGAGCCAGTATGGCCTGAACCGCCACATCCACCTGGTCTTTGGTGGAGAAGTTGCCGAAGGAGAACCTTACGGTGCCCTCCGGGAAGGTACCTAGAGTCCTGTGTGCCCCGGGTGCGCAGTGGAGGCCGGTGCGCACCATAATGCCGCATGCGTCGTTGAGCTGCTCTCCAACGGTGGAGCAGACCATGCCATTTATGTTGATGCTTGTTACGGCGGTCTTGCGCTTCGCGTCCATAGGGCCGTATATCTTCACCATATCGTGATCCTTTATGGCATCCATAAAGTACTGATTAAGCGCTGTCTCCTCACGGGCAATGTTTTCTACGCCCTTGTTCAGCACAAAGCCTACGCCCGCACCCAATCCGGCTATTCCCATAGGATTGCCGGTACCGGCTTCCCAAACGTCAGGCATAAAGAGGGGGTGCTCCTCAAGATCCGAAAGGCTACCTGTGCCGCCCCGCATGAAGGGCTCCGGGGTGATAGCGGGATTGAGGTATACTCCGCCGGTGCCGGTGGGGCCCAGAAGGCTCTTATGGCCGGTAAAGCACAGCACGTCTATGCCCATGGCGGGAACATCTATGGGTATTGCGCCGGCGCTCTGGGCAGAGTCAACCACCATTATGATGTCGTCCTTCTTTGCCCTAACAGCGCGGCTTATGGCGGCGATATCCTGAATGGTGCCGGTAACGTTGGAGCTGTGGGTGCTCACCACCATCCTGGTGTTGGGCTTTACCGCCTTGCCGAAGTCGTCAGGATCGCAATAGCCCTCGCAATCCGCCTTGACCACAGTCAGCTCTATTACTCCGGTCTTTTCAAGATGACGAAGCGGACGCATTACGGAGTTATGCTCCATGCTGGAGGTTATAACGTGGTCGCCGCCCTTCAGCATTGTATAGAACACGCAGTTCAGCGACTCGGTTATGTTCTTCGTAAAGGCTATCTGCTGAGGCAGCTTGACGTTGAAAAGCCTGCAGAGGTTCTCCCTGGCGTTAAGCACTATCTGACCCGCCTCCACGCTGCGGCTATGGCCGCTCCTGCCGGGGTTGGCGCCCACATCGTTCAGATAGTACATCATTGCCTCGCCGGTCTCCCTTGGCTTGGGCCAGCTGGTGGCGCTGTTGTCAAAATAAATAACGTTATCGCTGCTCATGATAAGTCCTTTCCTTCATTTGAAACAAACATTAAAGCATATTTGCGGGTAAAGTACATTTCTCACCTATTTTGTTATTATACCATCACAGTATGTTCATGCACAAGTCCCGCGCAATACAAAGCGGCCCACTTTCTCCCCTTCCGCAAGCGTGCCGCCCGTTATTTTATATTTTGTTCATATTTTTTATTTTGTGATGCCGAGGTACTCGTAGCCCTCGTCCTCTATGGCCTTTTTGAAGGCTGCCTCGTCAACGGGGACTGCAAGGTCAACTACCGCAATACTTTTTTCGTGGTCGGCTGCTGCCGATGCGACCCCCGGTATGGCCTCCAGCGCCTTTTTTACCGCCGCCTCGCAATGGCCGCACATCATTCCCCTTATTTTAAGTGTGACAGTATGTCCTTCCTTTTCCGCCGGCCCATGGACGGCCTTGGCGGGCTTTGTCTTATGATCATGCCTCGCGTCCCGTATGTTCACAAGATTGAGTCTCAGGGCGTTGGTAACGACGCAGAAGCTGGAAAGGCTCATTGCCGCAGCGCCCAGCATAGGGTTAAGCGTTATACCAAGCGGTATCAGAGCTCCTGCCGCCACGGGAATGCCTATGGTATTATAGAAGAAAGCCCAGAACAGGTTCTCGTGTATATTGCGAAGCGTTGCCCGGCTCAGGCGTATTGCTCCCGCCACATCCATAATGCTGCTCTTCATGAGCACCACGTCCGCCGCATCTATGGCAACGTCAGTACCCGCACCTATGGCTATACCTGTATCCGCGCGGGTAAGCGCCGGGGCGTCGTTTATGCCGTCGCCTACCATGGCGACCTTGCCCTGCTTCATAAGACCGCGTATCACAGCCTCCTTGCCATCCGGCAGCACTCCGGCTATAACCTCATCTACTCCCGCCTGCCTGCCTATTGCCTCGGCGGTCTTTTTGTTGTCGCCTGTGAGCATTACTACCCGTATGCCCATATTGCGAAGCTCCTTCACAGCCTCCGTGCTGTCCTCCTTTATGACGTCCGCCACGGCGATAATTCCCAGCAGCTTATCCCCAAGGCCGAACATCAACGGCGTCTTGCCCTCATCCGCCAGTCTTTCCGCCTGTCTCATCATGTCCTCGGGCACGCTCACAAGGCCGGATATAAAGCTCATGCTGCCGCCAAGCAGCTTTTTGTCTCCTATTGTGCATTTGAGACCGTTGCCGGGAAGTATGCGGAAGTCCTCTACGTCCGCTACGTTAATATCGTCCTCCTCTGCCTTGGCCATTACGGCTCTTGCGAGAGGGTGTTCGCTCTTTGCTTCAAGAGCCGCCGCAAGACCGAGGAGTTGGTCTTCGGCTACGCCCGGCCCGGGCAGTATATCCGTCACCCTGGGTTCGCCCTTGGTTATAGTGCCTGTCTTGTCGAGGGCAACTACCTGCACCCGGCCCGTTTCCTCCAGAGAGGCAGCCGTCTTGAATAGTATTCCGTTCTTTGCTCCCACTCCGTTGCCTACCATTATGGCCACTGGTGTGGCGAGGCCCAATGCGCAGGGACAGCTTATGACCAGCACAGATATGCCCCGCGCAAGCGCAAAGCCCACCTCACGGCCCAGGAGCAGCCATACCGCCGTCGTCACCGCCGCTATGGCCATTACCACAGGCACGAATACGCCGGAGACCTTATCGGCCACTTTTGCAATAGGCGCCTTTGTGGCGGCAGCGTCGCTCACCATGGCAATTATCTGCGAGAGCGTTGTATCCTCGCCCACGCGGGTAGCCCGGCAGCGTATGTATCCCGAAATATTACTCGTTGCTGCGGAAACGCTGTCCCCAACATTTTTGTCCACAGGTATGCTTTCACCTGTAAGCGCAGCCTCGTTCACGGCGCTGGAGCCCTCCTCAACTACGCCGTCCACGGGGATATTCTCGCCCGGGCGCACAGCAAATATATCTCCCTTTTGCACCTGCTCAATAGGGACCATGATCTCCTTGCCGTCTTTTATAAGCATTGCGGTCTGTGGAGCCAGCCTGATTAGGCTTCTCAGCGCGTCGGTAGTCTTGCCCTTGGAACGTGCCTCAAGTGTCTTGCCCACGGTAATTAGAGTGAGTATCATCGCGGCGGACTCGAAATAAAGCTCCATCATATAGTGCATGACCAGCTCCTCATTGCCCTTTACCTGCGCATCAGTCATGGCAAAGAGCGCATAGGTGCTGTACACGAATGCCGCCGCAGCTCCCAGTGATACCAGCGTATCCATGTTGGGAGCCCGGTGTATGAATCCCTTAAAGCCGCTTATGAAGAACCTCTGGTTGATTACCATGATTATCACGGTAAGCAGCAGCTGAGTAAGGCCCATTGCCACATGGTTGCCGTTGTAGAATTTCGGCAGCGGCCAGCCCCACATCATATGCCCCATGGAGAAGTACATGAGTATCATCAGAAATCCTACTGACCATATGAGCCGCCGCTTGAGCTGTGGTGTGGATTTATCCTTGAGTTCTTCCTCCTGAGCCGCCTTATTTGCGCCCTTGGCAGAGGCGCCGTAGCCCGCCCTTTCCACCGCGGCGATTATGGCGCCCTCGTCTGCGCTGCCATTTACGCTCAGGGAGTTGGTCAGCAGGCTCACGGTGCACTCAGTTACGCCGGGGACCTCCTTTACGGCCTTTTCTACTCTGGCACTGCACGCGGCGCAGCTCATGCCGGTTACGTCGAACTGTTTCATATATATTGAACCTTTCTTTTACGCTTTGGGTAAATTCTATTTATATTATCGCCCGCCCGAAGCCCTTTTTCAATGCCATATTGAGGTATTTATTACATCGTTGCCGTAGCCGTTTGGCTTGCCTTCGGGTACGTTCAAAGCCCGCCGCATTCAGTAAAACGCCCAAAAATAACGCCGCAGCGGTTTTTTGCTCCGCTGCGGTGAAATTGTGGGGTATTCACTTAATTTTTATCCTGCCCGTAACGGTTCGCAGCAAAGTCCCTCATATACTCTAAGTCCTCACGGGATATAGGCTCAGGCTCGCCTATGCTGCGAGCCATATAGTATATGTGGGCCGTCATTTCCAGCACATTGCACACCTTGAAGGCGGCGTTAGCGTCCTTGCCCACACATACCGCGCCATGGTTGGCAAGCAGGCAGGCTGCGCCGTTTCCAAGCGCCGCAAGTGCGTTCTGTGCCAACTCCTTAGTGCCGGGAAGGGCATACTCTGCTGTCTTTACGTCTCCTCCCATAGCCTGGGCCGCCTCGTCTATGACCGGCGGAATATCCTCATGCAGCACTGCGAACACCTGAGAGTATATTGGGTGGGTATGTATTATGGCGTTCACGTCCCTGCGGGCGTTCATTATGCCAAGATGCATGGCCCACTCCACCGTAGGCTTGCGGAAGCCCTCGGCAATAGTGCCGTCAGGCCGCATGACCACGATATCTTCCCCGGTTATGCTGTCATACGGCATACCCGACGGAGTCAGGTATATAAGACCGGTTTCCGGGTCGCGAACGCTTATGTTGCCCCATGTTTCCACCGTGAGGCCGGAATGCAGCATCCGCTTGCCGCAGGCTATCAGGTGCTCCTTGTAATTCATGCTAACCGTTTATGTAGCGGGAAAGGAACTCCTTTGTCCGCTGCTCCTTCGGATTTGTAAATATGCTTTCGGGATCTCCCTGCTCCAGTATCACACCGTCGTTCATGAATACGACCTTGCTGGATACCGCCCTTGCAAATGCCATCTCGTGGGTGACTACCAGCATGGTAAGGCCGGTCTTGGCCAGATCCGTCATAACCGATAATACCTCTCCCACCATCTCCGGGTCAAGGGCCGATGTAGGCTCGTCAAAGAGCAGTATCTCGGGATCCATGGCCAATGCCCGGGCTATCGCTACGCGCTGCTTCTGACCGCCCGAAATTTGCCGCGGCTTGGCGTTTATATATGGGGCCATGCCTACCCGCTCAAGGTACAGCATTGCCGCCTGACGCGCCTCTTCCTTGCCCTTCTTCAACACCATCGTCTGGCCTACCATACAGTTTTCCAGCACTGTCATATTGTTGAAGAGGTTGAAGGACTGGAACACCATGCCTACCTTTGCCCTGTAGGCGCACCGATCGACTTTGCCCGTCAGTATGCTCTGCCCGTGGAAGAGTATCTCCCCCGAGGTAGGGGTTTCCAGCAGGTTTATGCAGCGGAGCAGGGTGCTCTTGCCGGAGCCTGACGCGCCTATTATGCAGGTGACGTCTCCCTTTTCCACCTGAAAGTCCACATCCTTCAATACCTGGTTGCTGCCAAAGTCCTTGCGGAGGTGGCTTATCGTAAGAATAGTTTCACTCATATTGTTACCTGCCCCCGTCCCTTATGTCGTTGTTCTGGGTATTTTCCCGAGGCTTTTTAGGATAGCTGTAAAGGCCGGTGGTGTGAGCCAAAGTATCCGTCGTCGCAAGGTCGTAAAGCTCGTAGCTGTCCGGACCGTCCATCTTGCTCTCACATAGGCGAAGGAGCCGTGAGCAGGAGAAGGTAAGCACGAAGTATATCGCCATAGTTATGGTGAAGGCCTCGAAGTAGGTATACATGGCGCCCGCCACGCTCTTTGTGGCGAAGAACAGCTCCACCGTGCCTATTACGCTCAGCACACAGGTATCCTTGATGTTGATTATCAGGTTGTTGCCTATTTGGGGCATAATGTTCCGAAGCGCCTGTGGCAATATCACGGCGTTCATTGTCTGAACGTGTGTCATGCCTATAGCCTTGGCTCCCTCAGTCTGTCCCGGATCTATGGAGAGTATGCCGCCGCGCACGGTTTCCGCCATATACGCGCCCGTGTTGATGGAAACTATGAACAGCGCCGCCTCCATTGTGCCGAGGTGTATATTAAAGAGCTGGGCAAGGCCGTAATATATGAACATGGCCTGCACCATCATGGGTGTGCCGCGGAATATCTCCACATAGGCGTCCAGCAGGAAGCGGACAACTTTCATAAGGAAGTACTTCACAGGGTGCGCTTTGTCGGTAGGCGTAGTCTGCACTATCCCCACGCCAAAGCCTATGAGGCAGCCCACAGCCGTGGATATCACGGCTATGAGCATGGTGGTGCCTGCGCCCCTTAAAAAGCTCGGGCCATATTGCTGGAGAAGGTATACTACCCTTCCCCAGAAATCATCAGGTAAGCTGTTCATTGTTATTCTCCCCGTCAAAGGTCAGCGCATCATTCGCTCAGAGGCTGTACTGCTATGGCGTCGTTCATCATTGCGGTATAGTCGTCCACCGTCATGGTTGCCAGCACGCCGTTTATGGCCTCGCACAGCGCAGCGTTGCCCTTCCGCATGGAGATGCCGATGTTTATCTCTTCCTCGGATACCTCAAAGTCACCGTCAGTGCCGGAAAAGTCAAGGAGCTTGAAGTTAGGATAAGCTACGCAGGCAGCCATGGCGGTAGGCATATCTGTGACTACCAGATCGCAGCGGCCGCTGTTGAGGGCAACCAGCATTGCAGGCGCGCTCTCCTGCGCGGGAAGTATGTTGGCATCTGCTATCTGGGGCAGGCAGGTATCGTACCAAACGGTATTTATCTGGCTGGTGCAGGTAGCGCCGGCGAGATCGGCAACAGATGCGGCATTGGCATACTTACCGTCGGCGGAGGTGAGGGTCACTATGGAAGCGTAGTAGTAGGGCTCGGAAAAGTCCACCATCTGCTTACGCTCAGAGGTTATGGACTGACCGGCTATTACGCAGTCAACAACTCCGCTCTGTACCGCCGGAACAAGTGAATCCCAGTCCAGCTTTACTATTTCAAGCTCTGCATTAAGAGCTGCCGCTATCTTCTTTGCCATCATAACGTCGTAGCCGTAGGCGTAGTCGTTGCTGTCCTTTATCTTTACGGCTCCGTTGGCGTCTGTAGGCTGTGTCCAGTTATAGGGTGCGTAGGCGCACTCCATGGCGACGGTCAGCACGCCGTCCGAAAGGCTGTCCTCAGTCTTCTTGCCGCAAGCTGCCACGGACAAACAAAGTACCAATACAAGTGCCAAACTCAGAAATCTGCGCATTTTTCTTTCCTCCGAAAAACTTAAAATTTTTAAATTAAACGGCGGCAGGAGCATCACTCCGACCGCCGCAATAAACATAAATAAAAACGTTCTTGGCTTTTTGAATGATAGCACTCCACAGATGTAGCTGTGACAGTCAGCGGGATATTATCCCGCTGCCCAGGTACGCAGAGCCCGCATAGCCCTTCGTCCTTCGGCAGCCTTCCCTTTAGCCCCCCGTCAACGCCCTGCGTGGCTGTTGAGGGTTAATATTGTCGGCTGCGCCTCTATCCAGTCGCTGTTTAATTTTGTTGTATTATATACTGCGCGTTATTCCTTGTCAACAGTATAATTTTGATTTGTTTCCTGCCGTTGCTCCGCCATCCCCCTGTATACCCTGGCCGCGAGCAGCGCGCACAGCGCCGTAAATACCAGCACATAGCCCTCTACGGCGATAATGCTCTTTATGATGCCTGTCTGATAGGCTATAGCCCCAAGGTCGAGAAGCGCGTGCAGCCCTATGGCAAGAGGATAATACCAGCCCCTGCCCTTCTGCTTTACCGCGGCGAACACCAGCACCGACATTGAAATATGGAAGGCTATCGCCATGATGCGCTCAATAATGCTCACGAGGTACATAAACGGATTCGTCCCGGTAAACGCGGTCATCAGCACGGAGGCCGTATCCTCGCCGATGCCGAGAACGGTAAGGCCCGCCATGCCGCCCGAAAGGTTGATTATCGCAGAGATTGCAATGTAGCTTATCATGGTGAGGCCGGATACCATCACCGCCTCCACGCCGCCATGCCCTATGCCGTACATAACGCTCTCACATCTGTCGTCCTTGTTCTTAAAAAACAGCTTAAAGGCACATAACCGTCCCGTCTCCTCACACACACCCGCCGCCAGAGCGCCGTACAGCCCATACGCCCACAGGTTGGACTGCATGAAGGCGGCGCAGGAGCCGCTGCCGTACAGCACGAGCCTGTGGCATATGTTTTCCAATATTATGGCAAACACCACAAACGCAGCTGCGCCGATGAACAGCGATGAAGCCTTCGCGCCGGTGCGCTTATGCCATATTATGCCCAGCGCTATAGGCAGGCCTATGCTCACAATGGCTGATATAGCCATAAAAACGATCGAGAGGGTTGGTACCATGATTTCACCGCCTTATATTTTAGAAGTTTACCTAAGTATATTATATGCCAAACATTATTTGCCGTCAAAAGGTAGTTAAACGATTTTCTAAATTATTCTTCGTTGCGTCTCAGCATCGCGGCGCCTATTATGCCCGCGTCGTTGCCCATCACGGCCGGAACTACACCGCCGTGGTTTTCAAAGAAACTCTTCGCGTGTACGTTTTTTCTGAGAGGTTCAAAGAGAAATTCCCCTGCGGCGGAAACCCCGCCGCCTATTGCCACCCGCTCACAGTCCAGCAGGTTTATCATTGAAGCCACCGCAGAGCCCAGGTGATCCACATAATTATGGAACACCTCCAAAGCGGCCCTGTCCCCCTCCCTGGCGCAGTCGATAGCGGTCTTGGCGTCCATGCTTTCAGGCCTGCCCATCGTGCGCTCAAAGAGCAGACTGTCGGGCTGCTTTTCCATGGCCCTTATGGCATCGCGTATTATTGCGGTGGCGGAGCAGTATGCCTCTATACAGCCCTTATTTCCGCAGGTACACTGTTCTCCGCCGCTTACCAGCAGCGCATGGCCCAGCTCACAGCCGTTGCCAAGGCCGCCGTGAAACATCCTGCCGCCCAGTATAAGGCCGCCACCCACTCCAGTACCCAGAGTAAACAGCACGGCGGTCCGGCAGCCCACGAAGGCTCCCTTGTGAAGCTCCGCAAGCGCCGCGCCGTCAGCGTCGTTCGCGAGGAATACCGGGATATCGCCGAAATGCTTCTGTATCCTGGCCTTCAATGGCTCGTTGTGAAAATTCAGGTTATATGCGTTTATGACGACGCTGCCCGTAGGATCTATGCTGCCCGGAACGACCACGCCTACGCTATCCAGATCAGATAACCCGGCGCCCTGGCTTTTGAGCATTGCGAGCGTACCTTCGTGTATTATCTCTGCCGTGCGCTCTCCGCCGCCCTTTATTTCAAAGGGCATGCTTTCCCGCTGCACTACCTCCAGTGCCTCATCCACAAGTCCCATGGCGATGTTTGTGCCGCCTATATCCACGCCCACCTGATACATATATTTCTCCTTCCAAAGCTATTTCAGTTTCAGTTCAAATTCTCGCTCAGAGTCAAAGCCCATATGCTTCAGTCTGAAATTGCGCACAGCCACCTCCACAAGCACCGCAACGTTACGTCCCGGGCTTATGGGCAGCGGCGTAAGCGGAACCGGCAGACCAAGTATATCCATTGCGTCTACAGCCTTTTCTTCCGTATCCAGATACTCCTCGAGCTTCTTCAGATCTATGACTAAATTTATATCCTTCTCGGGCAGTATGGCGCTCATGCCGTAAAGATAGCGCACGTCTATTATGCCAATGCCACGGACATCCATTATGTGCTTTGTGGCGTTGGGAGCGCGGCCCACCAGCCGCTCTTCAAGGCGGGATACCTCCACTACATCGTCCGCTACCAG
>ULVT01038805.1_pt1 | contig 37537 bp, 10 predicted proteins | sample 1959701 | NCBI WGS metagenome assembly ULVT01 (sample SAMEA4835793, study PRJEB28245) | human gut metagenome | biome: gut microbiome; material: fecal sample | place: Denmark | collected 2008
ATTTTTATTTAGTAAGAATTACTCTTAAAACAGTTGGATTAATAAATAAAGAAAACAAAGAACAATCAACAGAAAAATATTTTTATAGATTTTTATATACAAATGGAATATTTAATAAACAATATATAGAAGGAGAAATAACTAATTTTTCTACAATATTGGTAGATCCTTATAAGGTTAAATTAAAAACCTCTTTATCTGAATCTACTGATTTTAGTAACAATACAGATTTTAAAGTAGAATATTATAATTCTCCTACTGCTAATGGATACACTACTGGTGTGCAAGCAGTAGCCACAGATGATGTTACTTCTTTAGAAGAGTATAAATCATCTCCTTTGAAAGCTAATTTATTCCAAGATTGGGGCACTAGTGGCACAAGTAAAATGACCATTACAGCTGATGTAAAAAATATAGATTCTTCTAAACCTTTAGAAGATGATAATTACTACCAATTTGGTGAGTATGCTCCAGGATTTTTTAAGCTAAATGATGGAGCTTTAACTATAGATAATTGTAAAGTAGTATACGATAACTCTAAATTTGAATTACAGACGTATGGAGGGTCAGCTAGTGATGAAGAGATAAAATATGTAGATATAACTAAAGATACAGAAGGAGAAACTCCTAATAAAGAAGTCCCGTACAAGAATATCAAGGGAGAATTACCAGAAGAAGTCAGTTCTATACTGGGGAAAACCTCTTATAGTTCAGATGATGAAACAGTATTAAAGACTTTTGAAGAGTTAAAAGACAGACAATTTTTCGATATAAGTGGATCATTCAATCAGCAATCTGAAGAGGGAAAAGATTCAGTTGTTACCTTGCCAACTATAAGTGGCAGGTTAATAAGAAGAGCTGCATCAAATAGAGAATTTGAAAATAAAACTATGGAATGTGAAGAAGCTAGACCTTGTTTTTATAAACAAATGTCTCCAGAAGAACAAAATGTGATGATATTAGGAAATTCTAGAACATCAAATGGGGATTTATCTGAACAAGGTATGCAGATAGCCTATTCAGGAGACTGGGACGGTAATGACGATAATTCTTTTTACTTCAGTAATAGTGAAAATGAAAAGACGGGAGAAGGTAATGGAGATACATTACTTATACATAGAAGTGACTTAGGAGATGATGGTCACAATCATATACCTCATGAGGAAGTTATGAGAGCATTTGCAGATAATATGAATAGTGTGCTATCTCATTCGGCTATATGGCCATTTACAGCTAAATTAGATTCCGACTTAAAAAAGACAGATAGATATAAAGCATTTACTCCAGGAGTATACCGTACCTCTGGTCAAATAAATGGTTCCATATTTATGTCTGCTAATACTTATGATAGATGTAAGATATATAGATGGGGGGCTACATCAGCTTTATGGAGAACTAATATAAGCACAGAGGAATCTCCAGATTATGCTTTTATAAATCTTGGTGGAAGTAATTATAAAACCTTTATAAAATATATGCAGAAATTATTATCTAATATGTATATAGTCCAACCTAAGGTTAATAGAACATTAATGGTAAGAGGATCAGAAAGATATGCTTATTCAAATCAATACTCTACTAAAGTAAACATAGGTATAAAAATTGGAAGCAAAGATAAGGATGGGAATATAAACTTGGATATGATTTCTCTAAATCACTCCCCAGTTAAACTTTATCCTAAAGACGGAAAAGAAAGGTATTTTGATGTTAAAACAGTAGCAGAAGAGATAGAATCTTTAGGTTCTGGAGATAGCAAGTGGAAACTAGAGGAAGATAAATGGTATAAATCCATAGAAGATATATCTGGAGAACCTAATGTACATCAATGTAGTTATATGAATATTCCTTATCCATTTATAAGAAAGGAATATGAGAATAATGATGATACTGAAAGAAAGACAGCAGGAGATAACCCAAAGCCAGGAGTAGAATATGACACTACTTTATTATTCGAGTTAACACAAGAAAACTCTAGTGATTTGTATTTAGGATTTTCCTTAGAATTAGGAGGATCAATGGATATAACAAATATAGTAGGTTCTTGGGATAAATTAGAGACAAGCATACAATATATATACATAGAAGATGGAGATACTTTCAAGATGGGTAAATTTGTAGACTATTTAAACACTCCTTTAAATAAGTCGAGTATATATTATCTAACAGAGGATAATAAACTGATATCTGGAAGTAGTGATAAATTAAGTGATATAAAACTAAAAGATATAAAATATAAAAAAATGCTTAAAAATCTGTTTGTATTGAAAGAACAAAACGGATTTAAAATTCCAGTATTAAATAAATCAGCTATAACTACTCAAGTTTATGCCTTCTTTGTTAGTACAAATAATAATGGTAAATCTAGATTGGAAAGGATAGACTGGTATCTTAAGGCTGGAGATACTCAATGGCCTTATTACACTGATGCATACTTTGGGTTAGAAACAGCCAGTATGAGTGGAACTGGAGACTTTATAAGCAGTAATACAAAAGTATCAGGATAATGGAACATTTATCAGCTTTTCTAGTTAATTGTAGTAAAAAATCCATAAATACTAGTTCATCTGATTTTACTTATAATATAACTCCATTATACAAATTATTTCAAAATGAGGGGAATTTAGCATGGGAGTATAATCCTCTCAGAAACTATAGGGTAAATTCTAATTTATATGAAACTAATTCCTTGAATGAATTAATTGATAAAAATGGAGAGATAATAGGAGAATATTCAGGATATAAAATGACTAAATCTAGCATAAAGAATTTATTATACTATGGGGGCATATTATCTGCCCCCAATAATGCTAGAATAGCTCAGGAACCTATGGAATTATCTGACTTTACTACAGATAAATTAAATTTTGATTTAAATCATCCAGTACAAATAGAATGTCAACCATCCTATGATGGATCTGTTAATTTAATATTAAATGATGATAAAAATCCTCCTAGATTAATAAATACTAGATTCACTCCTATGGAAAATAATACATACAAGATAATAAATAGAATAGGCAATAATGATACTAATATATATGATGATGAGCAATTTGAAATAGATACCTCACTATACAAGAGGATAAGTAGACTTCCTAAATTATTATTTAAAGGAATAGAGGACGGAGGAGCTTGTAAAGTCGGAAACTACGTATTTTATTTTAAATATGAGGATGCTGATGGAAATCAAACTGATTTTGTCACAGAATCCGGAGTAGTAACTTGTCATATAGGAGGAGTCAATGACATATTTTCTATAAAAGGAGGAATAAAAGATGAAAATAGTAATAAGATGATTAAATTCACCTTAGAAAATGTAGATCCAGGATATAATTACGTAAGAGTATATTATACTAGAACTACATCAGATATAGATGGAATTAGAGTGTCTAAAAACCATCTGATTGATCAGAAGTATATTGTAAAAAATACCTCTTGTTCTATTACTGTTACTGGGTATGAGCCTACAATTGAAGTTAGTGGTAACGATATAAATATTCAATATAATTTGATAGAGTCCGCTAAAACAGCAGCCCAGTGTCAAAATATGTTATTCATGGGTAACATAAATAAAGTAGATATTCCTTATGAAGAATTAACTGACTTATCTCTTAGAGTTTATCCTATACCAGTAGCTGTAGATACAGTAGGAGGGCTTACTCCGTCTTATGATGATTCTACTAATCAATTTGAATATTACAATGTAAATAATATATATAATAAGTTAGGATATTGGAACGATGAAATTTACAGATTAGGTATAGTATATATACTTCCAGATTATTCTTTATCACCAGTATTTAATATAAGAGGTAGAGATGAATTGGAAGTAACCACAAACCCGAGTAACCAAGATGTAATAAATTCCTATACTTCTATACCAGCTTATAGAGAATTTGACCCTAACACTGGTAAACCAATTAGAATAAAAATAACAACAAATGAGGGAGATTACTCCATATTCAAAGAGTCCGGAGAGTTATCTAATTTCCCATTAGAAAATTCAAAAGGTGTAATTAGAATAATAACTAAAAATACTTCTGCTTCTCAAATTAGAACTGTAGACGAAGTTACACAGGTAAAACCAATAGGGTTAAAAATAGCATTTGATTCTACAGCCCTGTCAGTTTTGAAAACTATGGTAAAAGGATTTTTTATAGTTAGGCAAAAGAGAATCCCTACTATACTAGCTCAGGCCTTTACTGTAGGTTTAGACAAAAATGCTTATATACCTCTTTTATATGTAAATAATATAAATAAAGATAATAAACAACAGTGGGTAGCTGAACGATTTTTAGATGATGAAAGAATAATATCTCATGATTTTAAAAAGAGACTATACAATTATCCAGATAAATATGAAGGCATAATGATGAAAGCTGCTATATGTCCAGAAGCAGAATTAAATCAGTCTTACTTCAACCAATTATTTACTGGAGCTAAATATACTATAACTAGGCCAATATTTCAACCTAAAGATAGATATTTAGAGTGTGATCCATTAGACGTTAGACACAGTTATGTAGACTCATATATAGGAGAATTTCAAGACAGAGACTATGCTTATACTTCTTGTAAACTAACTATGGTACAAGATGATTGTGTAATGATTACAAGTGGTACTCAAAAATACACTGGAAGAGCTGGTAATGCAGAAGAGGCGTGGAGACTTAGGTATCTTATGAAAGATGATGTAGATACAGAAGCTATAAACTTGGTAAGAGGATCATTTGGAACGTATATAGGGATAGAAGGATATGATGAGGGATTTGGAAGAATAATAAACATACATATACCCGGATATGATGTTACTAAAATGAAAGATTATTTTAATATTAGGTATAATGATAAATCCTCGTTTTATCCTATAACAGATCGTATAGACATACAATCCATAGGAAATGATTCTGTAGGGTACTATTTAACAGCATATAGAGGAGATTGTTATATAGGAAATTATACCCATAGAATGAATAGAAATTTCCAAGATCCAGAGGCTCCAAATAATGATGTAATTGTAAACGAAAATACCTGGTCTGATAATTATGATGTCTCCAGTAAAGAGAAAAATGAGAATATAAATAGAGGAGATATAAATGCTGTTAAATTAGGACATTGGATGACATTTAAACTTTGTTCTAACATAAATATTTCAATGAGAACTACAGATGATTCTCATTACGAAGAAAATGGACTAACTGGTTTATCCAGAGGGTTTTTCCCATTGTACAGTAGATCAGTAACTGGAGAATCAAAAATACCTGAATCTTCAGTAATGAATGCTGGAATTAATTCTACAACTGGAGCCAAAGTAAACTTTTTGATGCCTGATGTACCATATTTAAAAGATGTGTTCTCTACAAGAATAATGTATAGCGATATATTCATAAATGACTCTTATAGAAATGGATACAGAGTATATCAATTAAATCATTATAGAGATTATGCTACTATTTATGGAGGCCTTACTAAGCTACTTGAATTTAATGGATTTTTAATTGCAGTATTTGAACATGGTACGGCTGTTATACCGGTAAATGAACGTGCTTTAGCTGGAGAAGGTCAAGGTGGTGAAGTATTTATTAATACCTCTAATGTATTACCAGAAAATCCAAAAATGTTGAGTAGTAATTATGGTAGTCAATGGGTAGATGGAATAGCAGTTACTCCCTATTATGTTTACGGTATTGATACAGTAGCTAAAAAAATATGGAGAACTAATGGCCAGGTTTTTGAAATAATATCTGATTTTAGGATACAACAGTTCCTTAATAGAAATATTACTTTAAAAGAAAGGGAAATGACTCCTGTAATAGGAGTTAGAAATGTAAAGGTGCATTATAATGCTTTTAAGCAAGATTTGATGTTTACTTTTTATGATAATCTATATGGATTTGAAGAAAAAGCTTGGAATATTTGCTTTAACGAAGTATTAGGAAAATGGATAACATTTTATTCCTGGATTCCTTCCTATTCTTCTAACATAGATAACATATTTTTTAGTTTTGATAGAGACACATCAAAAATGTTTTCCAAATTGGGAGTTAGTTCTACTAATAATCCAGCAGCTAATGGAATAACATTAGAAGATCCACTTAACCAATCAAAATGGACTTTAAGTTTATCCGATAGATACCTTCCTAATACTAAGAATATAAAATCTTATGTAACTTTCTCTATAGAAAAAGACCAAATGGGATTTTGGAGGTACTTCACTATTTCTGGCAATTCATTAAAATATAATGGAGGATTACCAGAGAATACAATAGTAGCTTACTTAAATATAAAAGCTGATGTAAGCTTCGATTATGACACTACAGACCAAAATATGGCCCAATATGTAAATGGATGGAAGGAAAATATGAATGCCAACAATGGGTATTACACTAATTCAGTAGCAGTATTGGTTGGAAACTATGACAGGAACATTACATATTTTTGGAAACATGGTCAATCTGGAATAATAGATATAAAAGATAAGTTGAAACCATGTTTCTGGTATGGAAAACAACATCCATTTGAGTTTGAATTTGTAGTAGTAGATAATCCTGGAATACATAAAATATTCAATAACTTGTATATAATAGCTAATAAGGCTAAGCCAGAATCCTTTCATTATGAAATAGTTGGAGAAGTCTATGACTTTGCTAAAGATAAGAGAAATGCTTATTATAGACAAGAGGCTACTAAGGAACTATATCAGAATTTAGGATGTGACATTTTATATGATAGGGATTATACAGAAACTCTTATATCTAAAAATGTAAAATCTACTATGTTCCCCTGGTATTATGAAAGAATAGACACATTTGATCAAATATATGATAGTTATCAAATGGCTACGTCTAAATATAATAGGGATTATCAAAATATAACTGGATCTGAGATAGTTCACGAACCTTTACTAGATGAATATAGAATAGCTGTTCATCAAAAAGCTAATGATATAGTAGAAGTAGGCAGATTAAGAGGGAATATGCAATATAAGGAAGATATTTGGAATGTAGAAATCAGGCCTATGTACTTTGTGCAAAGAAACGAAACTTGGGAATCTGTGCCTCCTATAATTCTAAATAATTTACCTAAAATAACAGCCACAGAAATAACTACTGATGATTTACCTACTAATTATGATATAACAGATATAGAAAATACTCCAGATGATGAATTAATATACACTGGTTGGACTGATAGAAAGGAGACCAGAATCAGAGATAAATATTGTAAAATCAAGGTAAGGTATAGCGGAGAAGATTTAGCTATAATAACTGCTTTGAAAACTATATATACTACAAGTTATGCATAATAAATATAAATCTAGAAAGAGACCTCCCTTAGTTAGAAAAGCTCAGGGAGGACTTTCTCTTCCTGCATATTATGGAGCCACTGGTGATATTACTTCATTAAATAATGATTTACAACAGTATGCTAAAAGTGCAAATGTATTAAATTCAATAGCATCTTCAGATAAAGCTAAAGGATTGACTACATTTTTTGGTAAAGCTGGGGCTTTAGATAAAGCTAACAACACTCTGTCTAAATCTGTGGGAGGAATACAAGGTATGCCCAGTATAGGAGGGTTAGCTACATCTGCACTTAGTGTGGCAGATAAATTTATTCCACAAGCAGAGGATAAAGGTAGTAAAATTACTAGTGGAGTATTTAATGGCCTTAGTCAAGTAGCAGGAATGATACCTGGTGTAGGAACAATAGCATCAGTTGCTTTAAAAGGATTGGGAACTTTATTTGGGGCAGGTGTGAAAAGTGTGAAAGGTAACGCTGCTGACGAAATGGTAGACACTTCTTCATCATATACAGGAGCTGATGCTTATGATTCAAAAAGATTTGGATTACTAGGACTAGGCTCAGCAAAAAAATATCAAAAGAAGGTAGATAAAAGGCAATGGGAAAGAGATACAGCTCATGACATACTACAAGAAGGAAAAGACGACCTACTGGCTTCATCCAATGTGCAGCAACTGCAATTAGCTGACAACTTAAATAAAAATGCTAGTGATTGGATGTACAATATAAGAGCTGGAGAGTTTGGAATGAAAATAAAAGAGGCAAAGAGGTTATCTAGATTAGCAAAGAAAAAAGTATCAATATCTGGAGAGCCTAGAAAAATCGGAACCACTGAACTTCGGGAAGGGGGAAATATACCAAAGAATACCTCTATGAGTAGTGTAGAGTCTTCTACAGAGATTTCTCTTACTGGGGTGAAGCAACAATACCAGGAAGGTGAAAGTGGTCAGCAAGCTCCTGAAATATTCCAAAATGGAGGTCAAGTAAATATTATACCAGAAGGAGCATTACACGCTAGAAAACACAACCTAGTGGAGCTAAATCCTGAATTGGAAGGTATAACTAAAAAGGGTATCCCAGTAATAACTCAGGAAGAAGGAGGAATTGTACAGCATGCAGAAATAGAACGTTCTGAAATAATATTTGCTAAAGAAATAACTGATAAATTAGAGGAATTGAGAAATATAGGTACAGATGAAGCTGCTATAGAAGCAGGTAAATTACTGGCCGAACAGATAATAGAAAATACTATTGATAATACTGGAGAATTATTGCATGATAGTTAAAATAAATGATAAAGAGTATAGAGTTAAAATAGCTTATACTGATGAGGAAAAATCCAGAGGCTTGCAGGGAATAAATTCTTTACCAGAGGATGAAGGTATGTTATTTGTATATGATGAACCTCAAACGGTTGGGTTTTGGATGGATGATACTAATATTCCATTAGATATAGTCTTTATAGACGATGATGAAGAAGTATTATCTGTATATTCTGGAGAGCCTAATGATAGAACTATAGCAGAGGAAGATAATGTAAAATATGTACTAGAAGTCAATCAAGGCTCTGGAATTAAAGAAGGAGACGAGATTGACATAGAAGAAGAGGAGGATGATTCCGAAACCTCTAAAATGTTAGTGATTGGGCCAGATGGAGGAGTACAAATGGAATTAGAAGGAGGAGAAAGAATTGTTTCTAGAAGAGAGACTAAAATATTAGTAAAAAAGGCTAAAAAAGCATATAATTCTGAATTAGATTCTGATTACAAATCTTTAGGAAAATATATGTTTAAAGTGCTAAACAAACAGGATAAGCGTGAGCCTGAATATGTGGAACAAGAATGAAAAAAATAAGGGAGAAGCCGCAATAATTGCAACTTCTCCCTTTTATTTTTATTCCTGTTTATCTAACGGAAACATATCATATATCATTGGTTTAAATGGTTTAAATGCTCCTACATTTGAAACAAAAGCTCTTGGCAAATTACTATCACCAGATATAGCAGCTTTAAGTGATGTAACAAATCTTGTGATAATTCCCCAAGCTACGAAATTTAACTCTAATTGGCCAGTAAATGTTTTCCAAATATTAAATTCAGAACTAGCATTTCTTAATACTAATTCTATATTCTTATCAATGGCTGTTTTATCACTTTCTTTTACATTACCAAATAACAGATACATAAGTATCGAGAAGAAAGCTAATCCTCCTACATCTCCCAAAAATAGATTAAGATTTCTTAATTTAGTGGGATCATTCCATGCTTTTAAGAAGTCTTCTCTGCTAGTTCCTCCTTTTATATAATTAACCACATTAATTAAACTTGCCAAACTCCAGAATATACCTTCCATCATGCCTCCCTGCCAGTCTTTAATAGGAAATCCTGTGTTTTCTGTAGTTTCTACTCTTTTCCCAGAATCATCATATTTCCAATATAACTTTTTTCCTGTTACAGGGTCCACTTTGTCAACCCATTTACCTGTTTTATATGTTCCAGGAGTTAAAAAGTATTGAGCACCTCTAGCGGTAATATATGATTGGAATTGCCCTAAAATAACTCCGATGCCTTTCCTAAACCACATGGATTTGTTTGTACTGTCCATATATCCGAACATCATATTAGCTTCCTGAATCATTTTATTTGATTCTAGAACTGTATATGCTTTAGGAATATCCTTATCATCGTCCGTCATAGACCTAGTTTCTCCAGTTTCCCAGTTAGTTACAACAGCTCCCTCATCTATCATTTGTCTCCATATTGTCAAATAAAGAGATCTCTGCTCTTGAAATGTTTCTAATTCAGATTTAGGAATTTCAGATTCTGGAGTATTTTGATACTTAGCATAAATACTAAATCTTTTATCTTCACGCCAGTTATATTCTATATGATCCCCCACTAGTTTATGTGCATCATAATTACCATCCTTTAGCATATAAGCAGTAAATACTGTCATTCTGTGTAAAAAGTCCGGAGACCTAGCGGTAAAGAATAGTATGTTATTAACTCTTCCTACTTCTCCCTGATAGTAATTTAATCTTTCTACCATTTCCTGTTCGGATACGTTAGCTATACCATATTGAGCATTTAAATGCTCTCCCATAGTAATTGTTTTTATCTGCCTAAATCCATCCTGCCATACCATTGAATATGCTTTACTAGCTTCTTTTATTCCAAATCTGGAGTCATCAAATCTATTGGCGTTAGCATTATTAAATAAAGTCCACCATCCGACTAATCCTTCCTTAGCCATAGATAAAACATTTAATCCTAATACCATCTTACTAGCCACAGACTTTATGGAAGAAACTGTTCTCCATAAACCTTTTTCATCTTTATCAAATAAAGACATATCCAATACTGAAGATTTAATGAAGTTGACAATGAAGTCCAAAGTAGGTTTATTAAGTTCCAGCTGCCCATTACTTAATTGGGCATTCCAAGCATACGAACACAATGAAGAACTTACGTTAGCAATTACAGGGTCTAATATTTCCTTTCTGGTAACTACATAATTATATAAATCCTTAATTCTTTCTAGATTTATGTCAAATGACTCTAATCCCTCTTTTTCTATCATTCCTAATCTTTTGTCAGGATCAGATGATAAAGAAAAGGAATTAAATATACCATCAAAAATTAACCCATTTTTTCCAAAGTCTGTTTCAGAAGAATCCAATCCTAAACTCATTCTAGGATCTATAGTAGCATCTTCTAAACCTAATGTATCTTTGAGAGCCTCCTTAATGTTTTGTTTATTGTTTACTATTCTTGATAAAGCTCCAGCTCTTACTAATGGTAATTGAAAAATATCGTACCCTTGATCTTCTGCCTCTTCTAAAGTTAAATCATATTTAATTCTAGTTAAATCCCTAACATACCATTCTAGATATTCTTTTTCGTCTTTACTAAGAGTATCATCATATCTAAAATCTTTTAGCCTTAGATCTCTTGTATTAGATCTATCTATTAAATTTTTAAATATTATCTCTGAGTTATTAACAAATCTGTTATTCCTAAATCCTGGGTTGCTATTTTTAAATTTATCGGTATGTCTTCTATCAACTACTTTATAAGCCATATACTTATTTCTAATTATAGAGTTAGCTTCCATAACTCTATCGTATATAGCTTGAATTATAGGAATAGTATCCTGAGGTCTTAAATTAATAGAATTAAATAAAGTCTTGTTTTCTATACTCCCTCTTAATCCTTGACCTCCCAATATATTGCCAGATAATTTAGTTTCATTCCTAAAGTCCATAGAATATCCAGATAGTTTAGAAATAGCTAGATCTACCTGTGATTTTAAGTAGCCTAATATAGAATTATCTTCTGTAGCATTAAACCTATATTTATAATAATGCTCATTTAAAGCATCCCTTAGCTTCTCTAGTCTTTTTAATTGCTCTGCCTTGTCATTTACCAATTCCGATAGTTTATCATTTTTGAAATTATTTGGATTAATCGAATTGGCTCTGAAATAATTAGCAACAGAAGTTGAATTGACTATAGCCTCATATAAGGAAGCAACCCTAGCGTATAGTTCTCCAGCCCTAACTTTATTTGTTTCTATTCCAACTGAGTTAGCTAAAATATTATAATTGTTTTCTAATTTTTCACGAATTACAGTATCATCAATTACGGACTTATTGCTTAACCCTAGGACTTTAAGTTCGCCTGTTTCATAATTGTCGGCTAGTTGATTAGCTAAATACAATAATTTAACTAGCTCAATATTACCCATATTTGCTACAAGTTTGTTAGATGAGGACATGTTGTCACTATATAAATGACCTAATATAGTATTTCCTTTTTCTAAATTTAAAGGTAAGTCTATATCTTCATACATTATAGATACAAAATCTACTGTTCTGTCTGCATCATTTTTAAACATTAAAACTCCTAGAGCATTTAAGTCCTCATTTTGAATAGCTTTCCAGTTAGGGTTAATTTTATATTTAGTTAGATTAATATTCAGCCACCTATTAAGTGAGTTGTCTGATACGAAAGATATTTCTTTATTTTCACTATCTTTTAAGTCATTAAATATTTGAGCTATTTTAGAAGTTTGATTTTTTCTATGTTCTCTTAATACAGCCAGATAGTTCTTTAATTCTTTTTCTATTTCTTCCCTTGAATTTTTAGATACTTTACGTTCTCCTTTTATAATTCCTTTGATCATAGTAAACTGGTAACTATTTCCTACTTTAGTTACCATAGCATCATAGGCTTTTTGGAAACTTGCTTCGTCATACCCAGAATTAAAAACATCAAAACCAAACATCTTAGTTACAGTTTCTACTGTATTCTCAGCTAATTTAGAAGTTAGCGGTTGAGATTCTGTTTTAATATCCAACAGATCAAACAATTTATACCTAGTAGAAATATTTGGAGTTAAGATTTTGGATGTCACATTAGAACTAGTAAAAGAATCTCCTGTTCTTCCAAGTTGGATAGGAATTAACTTCAAATTAAAGTTAGTAGGCTTTACTCCTATATTCTCTAGCATTGTTTGATAAGTCATTAACTGTGCTAAAGCTGTAGCTTTCTTATCCGGATCCCAGGCATCATAATTAGTTCCAGATACTTTAAAGTCAATTATGTCTATAGTATTATCATCGTAAACTAATACCATATCCATTTTTCCTCTAATATTATAGGTAGAGTCTTTAAAATCAATACAGGGTTCAACAAAAGTATATTTTATTTTCTTATTAGCTGTTAATCCCTTTTTAATAGAATATAGTTGCTTAACCGTTTGTAATATAGCTTCATCCGATAAGGAGTCAATATTAATGTTTTCGCTTCCAAATTCAGCAATTTTTCTTCTTACTTCCTTAGGATACTTAGAATAATCCAAAAATGGATTCATAAATACATCATAGGCTATTTTGTGTAATCCTTTACCTACTTTCCTTATTTGGTCAAATCTAAGTTTTTCAGAATTTACCTTTTCTTCGATTATAGCTTTCCTTTCTTCTTCTGGCAGTTGCCTATAATCGCTTTCTAGAGTTTTTCTATAAGCTCTCTCCCAGTTTTCTAAATTAAATTGTTCTGATTTGTCAGTCAATCCTTGAGTTTTTATAAATTCAAGAACTCCTATTGAATTATCATCATAAACATCATCAAACTCATCACTGTCATATTTTGATATCTTAGTTCTTAGTTTTTTTAGATGCTCTTGATTTTTATTGTTTACTTTGTTGATTATAGCTATATTTTCAGCAGTTAAATCTTTACTAAATCTATAGTCTTCTGCTGTTTCTAGACTAAACTCATCTGGATTATTTCTTATATATGAATCTAATTCCTCTTCACTTGAAAATGAACGAGCTATTTCTTTATATGTTAGTTCATACGTACAGTCTTTCATTATTTACAGTCTATTTTTAAATTATTATTTTGAATTAGGTTAGATTTCACATTAGAAATTTTATTTTCAGTAATGGTTTTATCTAAATTTACTCCTATCGTTAAGTCTTTCAAAAGAGAACTATTTCCATCTAGTAATAACGTTTTCATTAGAGTATTCATAAACTCAGAGTCGTCTCTAAATTTATCTGTAGAGTCAGTCCGGAATAGTTGAAAAGCTAACTCTTTAATATTTAAATCAGATACTTTTAAGGCTCCATAATCTTGTACCCTTCCCATAAAATAGTCAGTTACTGCATGTACCAAAACTTCTTCAGCATAATCATTTGGAGATAACTCTTTGTACCTTTCTTTTAGTTCTTCAAATTGAGTTAAATCAGGTATATTTTTGAGCATTTCAGAATACGCTACTGGATTAGATACTTTATATTGAGCTAATAATAAATGCATCAACTCATGTATAGGAGAATCTTCTGTACTTAAATCTGAGTTTAAGATTATCATTCCACTATGTATAAAAGCTTTGTTACTTGCCAAATTAGGTCCAAATAATGAGGTAATTTCATCAGAAGTAAACATATTCACTTTGATTCCTGATCTTTTCAAAGAATTAGCTAAAACTTCAAGCATATTTACGTTAGAATAATTAGGAGCATTTACCTCTACTCTGGAAATTGCCTCTGGAGTATAATGGGCGAATACATAAAATTTTTTATTCTGAAAGTTATTATAATTTCCAAATTCTTCATTTAGGAAATTTTCATAAGTATCATAAATAGTTTTTTCAAAGATTTCTCTTAGTTCTGGCTCGAAGAATTTCTTGTATTCTGTTACATTATGTCCAACAAACAAATCATCCTTTACTAATCCAGATAAAGTATTGTAATATACATTATCTCCAATGTATCTTAAGTCTGACATATACAGAGGAGAATGGTTAGAATAAGTACTATTAATCTGAGACTTAGGTATTTCTACATAGGTATTACCTTCGGATAGAATGAATCCATAATTATTGTCAGTTATATTTACTAATACCCCGGTCTTTCTTTTATTATCATCAAATAAGAGAGAAAATACTACTCCTTTATTAAATCCTCCAGTATATACATTATACATGGAAGTATAGGGATTGAGTTTAGGTCTAAATTTAAAATCATAGATATGGTCTATAACCATTTTCATCTTATTCTGTGATACTGTATTAGTTATTGTGACAGTATCCCCAGCTTGCATCTCTTTTAAATTGGCAAATAATCCGGGATTCTCACTATTAGTAAATTTTTGAAATTCTTCATTAGTAAAGGACTTATTTATTGTTGATTTTGTAAAAGATAAATTTAATTCACTATCCAAGTAAGATAAAAATTCTCCTCTGTTTCTATTAATTGTATAATAATTTGGATAAATATAAGAAGATATTCCAGATTGATTTGCAGCTTTAACTGTTTGTATTGCAAAATCATCGTACACTGTAGAATGTACTGACTCTACTAATACTCCATCAGTGTTTAATTTTTCTATTAATTCAGACAACCCCTTTACAACTGATTTAGTAGGAATAGATTTCTGTTTTAGAACTACCCATTTTGGTTTTTTACCTTTCCCTGCATTCTTTCCTGTTTTTGTTGAAACTTCCGCTTTTATTTCCTTTATTTGTTCATCAGTTAATTCATACTTAGGATTTATTAATATTTTTAAAGGTTTGCCTGACTTTACTGTTGCAAATTTGGAGGTTGATTCATCTAATATTAGCTCTACATAAGTATCTTTAGACTTTAAAGTACTATTCATTACGTAGTTACTCTCATTTAAATAAATCACTTTATCCTCTACTTGATAATCATCCTCTACTTCAATAGAACCTACTTTTGGAATATAAGATTCATCCATTGAAATCTCTGGAGTTTTATATAAATAATTAATTATATTATTTATTGTTTTATTAACACTAGGATCAAATAATTCATTTACTTCTATATCTTCGTTATTCAATAAATCATTTAATAGCTGTTCGTACTTTCCAGTTTTATTATCCTCGTAAAACTTTTTAAATTGAATTGGAACATTGTCTGGCAATTGAGAATCTGATACATCAGTAGCACTTTTGTAATTTCTTACCTTCTGCAATAATCCTATAATATTAGAATTAGTATATTTATGATTATTGAATACTGTTATATTATTTCCATATCCTATTATTGATTTTATTTTATCTCCTACAACTGTGGTTCCAGTTATATTTATAGAATTTTCTGTTTTAGATTTTATTATTCCTCCTAACTCTCTTAGTAAATTTTTACTTAATTCACTATCGTCCGATTGAGCTAGCAATAGCAACTTTTTGGCAGCTGTTAATTCTGATACTCCTTCCAAATGTTCTCTAAATGGATGATTTGAATCTAGAATCTGCTCTACATAATTAGATAAGGTTCTATAAATAGGACTGTTTTTATTAGTAGATTCCTTACTTGCGTATTTAAACGCTAGAGTTTGGGATAAAGAAGATCCTGATTCCATAATTGATGGATTTAACAGAATAAAATCCCTTTTAGTTCCTATATAGGCTTTACTTAATTTAGTAGAGTCACTAAATAAAAAAGAATTATCAGTATAATTAAGAAGATTGGTAATAGCAGAAACTGCGCTAAAGTCAGTAGACTGATTTATTCTAGATAATGTAGCAAGATTTAAACTAGTTGCATTACCTATAGCATAATCTCCAATATTGGTAGCTATTTGTTCTCCTTTAGCAATAATTTCATTTACATCTTGATCTACAGTATTTATAATATCGTCAATTTCCGATTGAAATCTTTTACTTCTAACTAAAGTCCCTAAAATACTATCTAGAGATGTGGACGAAATATCCACATCTCTAAAAGTATATTTTTTAGAACCTATTTGTATTTGTACACAACCTTTCTTACTCATCACAGGTTAATTTAATATCAAGTTTATTATCTGCAAACAAATTCATAAATTTAACATAGATATTATCTGCCTTAATTTTATATACTCTGGAAACTCCATCTCTAAAGAATAGAGAAGTAGGATTGTTTTCAATAAACAAATCCTGAACCTTCCCATCATGGTAAATAACTTTTTTACCAGCTACATATTGAACATCAAATCCACTACCAGTTTCACCTGCAAATCTAATAAGTAGATCGTCTTCGTCAATATTAATATCCATATTAGGAAGATTAGCTTCAAACTCCGTAAACTTAGAAATAATTGAGTTTTTTGGGCTAGACTTAATAGCATCCTCAAAAATCCTGGTCATAGTATTTGGACCAAAACCATTGTTGCTGACAAGAAGATTATATGCAAAGAATAAGTCCTCTATTCTTACATTGTTATAAGTATCATCCTTAATAGAATTAAATCCAGAAACATAATCGTTAAATAGATTTTCATTCATCTCGCTGGATATGTTATTTAAGTCTATAGGGAGTTTGAGAAAATCTCTCACTCCAAAAGAAGTTTTAGTATAGCCAAACATCAAATCAGATAAAAATCTATTAGTGGGGTATTTGTTTTGCAACTCAGGTATGATATAGTTTTCCATGATTCTTTTAAATGAAGCTCTCCCAAATACATCATTTAATTGAAGCACTTCTTCCTCTCTTTTACTTGTTGATCCATCAGCATTATAATAAGGAAGTACTTCGCCAACCATAGGAATCTCAAAACTCAAATTATCAAAAAATTCACTAATAGTTACATCATCCACAAATCTCTTAATAACCCTCATTGTATCGGGCTTAATAGTCTTAACTATGCCCCTGTGAACTAACAGATCAGCCATTTTAGAAAACGTTCTATACTTATAACTAAAAGTATTAAGAATATCCTCATTCAATGCTAACGCTTGATACATTTTACTAAAGTGAGGTGATGATGAAATAGCAGCAAGTACATTAAATGTAGTTTTGCTTTTTTCATATAGATTAATTTGATGTTGTCTATATTCAGGATCTTTAATGAACTGAATTAAATCGAAATTCTTTCCAGTTTTAGATTTAATGAAATCTTCTCTTCTCTTAATAAAATTATAAAAATCATTTCTAAGAGTTTTTAGTCCCTGATTTAATCCACACCATTGAGAGTATTCAGAAATTTCATCTCCTCCTTCCACAAGGTTATTCAATAATTCAAGAGTATTATTTATATCACCTTTAATAGTAGCCAACTGATTTTTTCTGTTTATAGACTCTGTAAGGAATCTATTAACTAAGAAAGCAGTTTGCTTAAAATCCCTTCTATTAGCTACAAATCCTTCTTCTCCTAATTCATCTGCTATTTCTCTTAATTGCTCAATCTCATCTTGAGAAAGAACTCTACTAGCAGTAACAGAGAAATCTGATTCATGTTCAGTTATTTTATCAATTAAAGTATACAGATAATCGGAACCAGAATCCTTTATAAACTTCTTAAATTCAGCAGCCTTAGTAGGTATTTGGGAGTCTATTTTGGTGTTTAATACGTTTATTACACTATTAACAAAATCCTTTCCAACATAATCAGCAATATCAGCTCCTTCTTGGTAAAATTTTATAGCCCTGTTAATATTAGAATATTTACTTTCTTCGTTAAACAACGACCGTTGAGCTTTATTATTAACCAAGGAGATAACACTAGATGTCATAAACTTTGTAATGGTAGTAAATGGTACTCCAGAACTAATCAAGTAAATATATACCTTAGCCAAATCTCCAGAAGCGTTGATTTTTTTCAATACTAGCTCTTTAGCATTATCGGTAGAAATATTCAACATAATTCCCAAAGTTTCATAAACCTCTTCTTGTAAGCCTCCTTTCTTAATTTTGTCTACCAATTCTGAGATAGCAGAACCATCTGCTGCACTCAGATTTAAATTAGGTAAAGTAGGAGTAAACTTAATTTCAAATGGTTTACCTTCACTATCATATGCTGTATAACTAGATGAGCCTTTAAGCTTTAACTCATATTTTTCTACGTTTGCTGTATCAGATAACTTAAGTAATTCCACTAGTAAGTTTAGGTGCTCCATAGACTTATCAGATTGTCTAAAGTCTTCCTTTCTAGCTTCTAAAACTAATTTAGCTTCTTCTTCAGATAATCCACTATTTATCAACTCAGATAAAGATAGTTCTTCAAGTCTAGACAGAACTACATCCAATTCAGGCTCTACTCCTAAATTCACAGAAATAGTTGCCAGGAAATTATCCAATGCTTGTTTAGCCATAGGAACAACTTTAGATAGATTGTCTTGATAGAAAACAAGTAAAGATGAAAACGCCTTAATTCCATTTGCAAAAGCTCCAATTGAAGATTTACCTACAGCATTTTCCTTTTGGGCAACCATTTTAGCACCAGGATTCTCATTTGATGATACTTCCCCAAATCTACCTGCTGTTGATTTAGAGGCCGCTTCACGAGCAGGGTCAATAGTTAATGTAGCAGTTTCAGCTAAGAAGTTTCTAGGATCAGCTCCTACTTTAAACATATTATTAAATATCTTATTCTTTACTCCTTCGTTTTTATTATATTGGAATTTATTATGAGTATTGATAATATTTAACAAATAGTCACTAGCTCCAGAAACTATGTTAGTTTCTTTTATTTTTTCTAACATTTCAGCTAATCTGTCCAAAAATACTGAATATTGTTTACCTTCGTATAAAGATTCTAAATCATTATACTCAGACACATCAATTCCCGATTCATCTACAGTATAAGTTTTTCCATTTGGTAGTGGAAGCTCTTTAGACTTATTAAATAAATCAGTAGTTTCCCACATAAAATAAGGAGACCAATTAATATATACTCCGTTATCACCTATACTAGAGTTCATAACATAGATCTTATCAATATCAAAGTCGGAACCCTCATATATCAACATTTCTATTGGAGTATATACGATATTAGTATCAGTGTCTATAAAAGAAGCTATCTTCATATTCATGAATGACTGCATAGACTGAGCAGGAATACGAGCAGCAATTACTTTTAAAGCTTCATTGAAAGATTGATTCATCATAAAAGCTCTCTTAGTATCCTCAGCTTCAGGATTTATCTTTGAGATATATTCAAAAGCTTCTTGATATGATTTAATGGGAACTTTTATTTTGTTCAAAGATCCATACAGTTTAAGAAGATTAGATAATCTCTTAAAATTTCTACTTAAAGTCTCTTCATCATTATATTCTTTATCAAAATTAGAGAAGTTAAAGTTGTTAGTATAGAAGCTTTCAGTATTCCATATATTCTTAATATCCTCATTGGAAAATCCCGTAACCATTTCTACAGTTTCTCCATCTGGAGTAGTAACATCATAGAAGGCCATATTTTTATTAACAGGGTATTTAATATCATCATTAATTCTTCTAATAAGGCCCTCATTTGCGATTATTATTTGGTCCTGAATATTTTTTTCAGAAACAGTATATCCTGCGCTTCTAAGTTTCTTGATAATATTAGGATCATATGAGAAGTTTAACTTATAGTTATTTCCAACAAAATATAGATTATAAAACTTAGAATCAATTGGATTGCTCCTTCTTTCTCTTAACTTATTCTTAAAAAACTCCACATCAATATTACTAATAGTATCTCCAGGAGATAACAAGAATTTAGAAGCAAATGGTTTACCTACTGCCAATTCATTAGGAGTATATTCTGATGTAATAATATCAGCTTGAGCAGAGTCATTTCTATATTTAATTGGAACTGGATACTTACCAGATTGAATACTCTTCATATCCTCTTGGATGGCAACTTTAATATAGCTCTTTAATTTATCTATATTTCCCTCCTTTAAATAAGGAATCAAATCAACAGTTCTAGATTCTCCCTTATCATTGATAGTTAGATACTTAGCCTTAATAAGTTCATTAACCTCTATAAATACCTGATCCAAGTATTGGGGCTGCTCTAAGTTAAATTCTTTTACATACTGTTTCAGCTTACTAGATAACAAGACAGAATCCAAATCATAGATATCAAATGTAGAATCCTCTACATTTACTTGATCTGGATTAACAGTAACTACATAATTTTGTACTCTTAGATTTCTACCTTTTGAGGCAAGTTTCTTTACAGTTTGACCTCTCATAGATTTTACTTCTTCCAAAGTGATACTAGGAGTATTACCAAACGTAGTTACTAACGTTCCTACTTGTACTGCTTGACCATTTAATTCAATCCAATCTCCGCACCTTATTTGGGATACTGGAACTTCTACATCTAGAGATGTTAACGTCTCCTTAATATTAGATGTTCCATTTTTTTCCGCTATCCTAGAAAAATCCTGCTCAGTAATAACATTACCATTATAGTCATACACAGAATATAAATCAAAACAAGGAGTCATAACTCCAGTAAATCCAGAGAACTTACGTTTAATTATATCTTTATTAAATCCGTTTCTGAAATTAGTTTCAAACATTCCTAATAGGTTATTATCATCAAAAGGAATGGGTTGAGTAATTATGTTACTTTTTGCTAGCTCTTCTTGGATTCTATCCAAATAAGCAGATGCAATACTAATTCTATCTTCTGAATCATTAAATACTCTACACAGTGCTCTACCTAGAATGGTGTTAAGTTCTTGCCTTCCTATTTCTGTATTAATATCCCATTTCCTATACAGATCGAGTCTATCTGAAATAGTTTGTCCAATATCAGACAAGATTTTGATAGCGATATCATGAGTATATGAACCTTGTTCCAAAGCAGAAATAACTTGGGTCATTTCGGATACTTGCTCATTTTCCACATCATGTTCCGCCGTTAATTGAATAATTAAGTATGCTGGATCAAACTCAGATGATAAAAGAGGACTATCAAAATATTCAAACAAATCATGTCCAGTGGCATCAACTACTTTAGTATCAGGAATTGATTCTAAATAAGTATTTAAAGCCTCATCTAAATTATGTTTCCACTCTCTAGCATCATCAGTTCCTCCCCTCTGCCTATTTCTTTCAATGAAATTTTCTTCTGACATAGTATAGATTTCATCAATTACTATTTCATCAGAATTATTTATAGCGTCCAGTAAAGATAAATCGGAAAAGAATATAGGAACATTTAAATCAAGATTCTCTTCTAATAAATTAAGTAAAAACTCTTGATAAGCTGGGTCTCTTCTTTTCTTAAATTGTTGAGTAGTTTCTCCTTCTAGCTTATTTTTTGCAATATAATTCTTTATTTTGTCTCTATTATAATCGTCGAAACTAATAAGATTATATCCCATTTTAGAAGCAACAGTTTTTCCTAAAGTTGGGTGTCCAAAAATAACTCTACTATTAGGATTAATTCTTTCCTGAGTAGAATTAAAGTATAAGCTTGCAGGATTAGGATTTACTATACCGTTTTTAACTCCAGAAGCATTAGCTAAGTAATGGATATCAGAATATTTCATTGGTTGATAGTAAGTTCTCCCTCCTTCTATTTTTAAGTGCTTCTCAGGGATAAGCTTATTACTATACTGAGGAACATCTCTAATATCCTTAATTTTAGATATTTCTGCTAATTTAGGATTACTTAGACGTCCAAATTTAACTAAATCATTATATTCTGCTATTTCATCACTATCTTCATAGATATTCACATCATTAGCAATTCTAGCTACTTGGTGTATAGAATCTTCACTAGGCTCTAGTTTACCATTAGATAGTGAACAAGAATATGCCCCACCAAATGCTTTCCAAATATCATAATTACTATTTAAGTGCAGAATTTTAGTTTCAGTCTCAGAACCGATAATATTTCCTCTACTGTCTACCTCTATTACTTGGGCTTTATAAATATTATCTACCTTTCCATTTACTACATCAGTTGATACCTTTTCTAAACTAGTTAACTCAAAATACCTATTCAAATCTAATTCTGGGTCTATATAATACACAGATTGAAAATAGGGAGATATATCTAAATTAGGTATAACCCAAGGTCTGTCAGACATATTTTTCAACATAGTAGCCTTATTAACCTTACTTGTTTCAGAGCTGCGGATACTAGAATTAGTAATAGAGAATGTAGCACATTTAAATAAAGTAGAGGCCCCATATTTACTTAAACTAGAGTATCCTAAAGGCTTTTCATGAACAGAACTATGAGTCAACTCAGGAGAAGAATTTTGAAACCAAATAGAGAAAAACGGATTGGTATGAATAGCACCATCTTGTGTGGTAGCGTCCTCATTATTCCCTGTTAAACTCATATTTGGGGCTGTTAAATCATCTATAACAGATATATTGAGATATTGAGGAATACCGTCTTTCTTATTTTTTATCAAAGTATGTCCAGTACCACCATAAATAACTCCACGCTTACTAAATGCCACAGTTCTATTAGCTTCTTCTATTTTAATAGATTTAGAGTCGATACCAGTAGCTTGTACTTTAGTAGGATGTAAAAATGGAAGTCCTACAGTCGCTAGATTATAATTATTGCTCACAATATTATCTAATCTTTGGAACTTGTACAGTTCAGGATTCAATACTACAGTTATACCTAAATCTTTTTCGGCACTATATAAGGGCATAGCTGCATTTTTGATTAACTTACCACTTTTATCAAATGCTAGATAACCCCTTAATTCCTTAGTAGATTTATTAACCCAAATGTCTTCGTAGGTAGAACCATTTTTAGTTAATTCTTTAACTACAGATTCTGGCAGTCTATCAGATAAATACTTTGTCTGGTCCTCGAACTTATTGTAACCAGAGGTAATAATTTTATTTTCTAAACCATTAGCTAAAACAGTACTTAGTCTAACACCTCCACTTCTTAAAGTCTCTGCATATAATGTTTCCTCAATTCTATTTTTTTCGTTAAATATATCTCTATTATTAGAGGTATATCTTTTAAATTCAAAAGCTAATAAATTATTAAAGATGTACTTGCCAGCTTTTTTATTCCAAGTAAAATGAATTTCTGGTATAATTGATATATCTTCTCCCTTAGATTGAAGAAGTTTTATAGCTACATAAATATCATTCTTTGATAATTTATTTACTAGAGGTTCATATTCTTCCCATTTATTATAATTAGCTTCCGGATATTTTTTTGGATATAAAGAATGTAAAGCTCCAAAGAATTTTTTATAATCTTCAACTATGGTCTTTTTTAGATTAATCATTTGATTTCTCATAGATTCATAGTAGAGATTGTCCAACTCGTCAGTGCTTAATTCAGAAAAGGATTTATCGTTAATTATGGTTTCTCCATCAATATTAACATAAGTGAACTTCTCATCAGTCCTGATAGCTTTAGCTTGAATTTTGCCTTTATCAGCATAAACAGCAGGCTGAATAGACACAAACTTCTTTTTATTAGCAAAATATCCTGATACAATACCATCGTATATAAGTTCTGCATCACTCATATTTTTTATTTGCTGGGAATCTCCATCGTATCCAATAAATTCTGTTTTAAAGGTATTTCTCATCATACCGTAGATCTTATTATTCATAAATAAGTTATGTCTAAGGGTATGATTGGGGTTTTCCACTACTTGTTTAAATAAGTTTCTAAACAGATATTTATCGCCTTCACTTAAGGAAGTTAATCCAAATTTCGGAAGAGAAGCACCTTCGGAATTTTTTACATTACTTTGAGTGGAATCTTTACTAATATAAGACTTAGCTCTAGCCAATACTTCAACTGCATCTAATGCTCCGTTGAATCCATCAACTCTAACTGCCCCTAAATCATTACTAAACCAAGACCTAGTGTTGTCTGAAAATGTTCCATCTATTACTTTTCCAGAGGCTATATTATAGGTAATGTTACTACCCAATTTGTTTGACAGGAAAATATTAGAAGCTAAATTTAGCAATTTAAATACACTAGATGGAGAAGACTCATTAGCTATAAGTAATCCAGCATAAAAATCCTTATCAAATCTTTGTTTAAAAACATCATTGAAAAATTCTACATACCCTGGATTAGAAAACTTAGCAATTACACTTTTTACATTAGAGGGAGTATTATTTTTGTTGAAATTTATAACATAATTGTCTTCTCCTATCTTAAAAGATAAAGATTGTATTTTACCATTAGTAGTGTTGAATACTACATTATATTTTTCAACAAGGCTTGAGTAATCATCTTTGATAGCATGAAGAATCAAGTTTCTAGATACATCACTTTTTGTCTTAGTTAAATTGGTGCTAGACAATAAGGCTGTTTTATATGTTTCTTCCTCTTCGTCCCATATAGTTTGAGTATACTCCGTAGAAGCATTTTTGTTAATATGATTAACAATCATAGAATATAAATTATTCTTTGTACTTCTAGTATTAGCTGTATTTTTAGAATATAAACTAATATCTTTTGGACCAAATACATTATTATAAACGGTATAAAATGTATTTAACAAGATAGTATCATTTCCAGTAAAATAATTTCTAGGATTTTTATAAATTTCATCCATAGTAGCCTTAAGAGCCTCTCCAGGATACTCTCTTAACATTTTACTATAATTAGGATTTTTATCTTTGATAATTCTAATAAGATTATTAAAATCTCTAAATAAAATAGAATTACCAGTTAGTACACCTTTAGCATTAATTTCTGGAAGTGATGAAATATATTGCTGAACCGATTTATTAGTATGAATACCAATGGAAGATGCTTCAAATGAATCATCCCATCTTTGTTTTACATGGAGCGATCCAGCTTTATATTTTGATCCTCTAGAAAATAGTTCTTTGCTGTTTACCTGAATAGGATCAATTACAATGATCCCATTAGCATATTTTTGAATAGCAGAATCAAAATTAGTAAGCAATAAATATTTATTAAACTCTCCACGAATACCTTTAGAAGGAAAATCATATTTGCCCTCATCCAAGTAAGAATAAAAATTCAGTCTAGCAGCATTAACTAAATCATTATAAGCAGCCTCATTAAATTTAATTCCATCATAGATATTCTTGGGTTCAATATTTAGATATTCTGCTAATGATACAGCTAGATAATTTTGTAAATCTAATAGAGATGCATTTAAATTATACTCTGTAGCTACTTCATCTCCAGTAACAGGGTTAACTGCACTTGAATTTACAAGAACATTCTGTGCCCATTTGGAGAATGCTCCTCTATCTGTACTTTTAGAAAAGATAGAATCCAATCCAGAAGATATTCTAGGAAACTCCTGGTATTCTCCAGAATTGTATTTTGTATTATCTAAAGAGGAACGAGAGGGTGTACTCTCGTTCCAATATTTAGTTATTTTATCATCTAAATCGTTTGTATTAAGTTCGACCTCATCCTCCTCTGCTGATTCGATTATTGCCTCAGTTAGGATAGACAATACCTTATCATTTATAGGAAGCTTTCCTTCGTTAGTTTGGGATTTAATAGTTTTTACTAACTCCTTTAATTCTAGATCATTGTACTCTTCAATTTCCAGATTAAGAATAGCATCAATTACTAAATCGCTAGTTAAAATGTTACAACTTTTACTCATATATTAACATTTAGATTTATTATCTTTATTAAACAAGTTTTCTATTGCTCTTTTTCCTTTTGGACCAACTTTTTTATCTGTTATTTTCCTTATATATTCCGTTAATAGTTCTACTTTGTCATTTATATTAGGAGTACTATTAACTGTTAATATCAGATTACTTACATCTTCTGTAATAGTTGTCTTAAAGGACTTTTGTAAGAGCTTATCTAGATCACTAGTAGTTATATTTTTAGTAGAATCAGTAATAGGAACGGTTGCATTAGTTTCTGAAAGTATAGTCTTAGAAAGTCTAATGTTTCCAGTCTTATCTAAATTTATCTTTATTGCTATTCCTCCATTTTCTGATTTAATCATTATAGAATCATCTTGGTATACAAAATTCAAGTTATCATCTGCTAATGAGTTTAAAATATCAGGGTTAATGGAAGAATTTAATAGGAAATTCTTATTTAAATCAGTTCTAATAGAAGATAACTGATTGTTTTTCCATTGCAAAGATACCAATTTAGGAGAACTATCCCAAACTAATTTCTTAATACGTTGATAATTATTATTTATATATGTATTTAGATTCTCATTTAGAACATCATTTGTCCATGATTGTTCTATTTGGAATTTACTTGTAATCTCATTAAATTGACTTATTAATTCAGGATCTATATTAGCTTTTAATTCATCTAATTTTTTAGAGTATAGTTCTTGTATATTGGTGTTAAGCTCATTAGTATTTGAATTTACTTCTATAGAGCTATAAGGTATAAATGCCCTTCTCGGTAACACTTGACGATACATATAAACTTTGTCCTTTGTAGCTGCTGCTTTAATATATCCTTCAATATATTTAGCTTCTACATCTCTTCCTTGTGTTAAGATCCCATTGTCAAATAGACCAGAGGCTTCTAAGGAAGTTCTAAATAAGTCTTGTTTTTCTCCCTCTAATTTACTAAAAAACTCTACTAACTTTAAGTCTTTAATAGTATAAAATAACAAATTAGAGGAAAATAAATCAGACACACTTTCAAGTGTCCTGCCAGAGAATGTATCAGATATTTTAGATAAGGATTCAAACATAGTTTGAGCCTTTTCTGATAATGCCTGCTCTCCAGTTATATTAGGGTTTGGATTAATTAAATTTGAGTCCTTGTATAAACTACTTTCAGGATTAGATAATTCCTTGAACAGAGTTATTAATTTTCTATCTTTAAATTTGTTAATAAATTTTATTTCTAGATCATTGAACTTAGGAATACTAATTTCATCTAGTAATTGATCTAGAGCAGGTATATCAGCTTTATTTATAGCTCTTTGATAATTAGTTAAAGATGCTTCACTGATAACCATTTCCTTACTTTCAGCAGGAATCTTTTCTGCGAATAAAGCCAATATGGACCTAAGTAACCTATTATTTTCTTTAGTAGATTCTAATGGCTTCTTTATAATTTTTCTATAAGTTCCTCCTATTTTATCAGCTTCTTTGTTAAATTCTTCTGCCTCTTTATTGTATTCTTCTATAGATTTGTTATACTCATTTAAAGCATTTTCATTCTCCAATAAATATTGAAGTTTATACATAGAAGCTATCAATCTAGGGGCTAAAGCAGTAGGAACAAATTTCCTTAGTTTAAAATAATCAGTTTTATGATTTTTACTGCTTTCCAGCAAAGTATTTAATTGACTAAAGAAATCATTGTATGAATAAGGAATTATAGATACTTTTCTTTTTTGTATATCGAATATTTCTGAGCCATAGGAATTTAACATCTCAGATTCAGTTATTCCTGGAGTATCAGAAACTAAAACATATGGAGTTCCTTTGAAAGAACCTTCAGATTCAAAATAAATATTAGAAATAGTTAGTTCTGGATTAAGAGACTGTAACTTTTCCAATGTCAATCCATACTCATTTGTTTCGGATGAAGATATTAATCCTCTTACTTGTATATTATCAAAATTTAAGTTTAAATATTTGGGGTTGGGATAGTCTCCATTTATTAATTTCTTAAATTCTGAGTTTCCTATATTACTATCTTCAGAAATATCAGCTACTGTGATATCATAAGTTTGCCCGTCTAATCCTGTTAATTGTAATACAATTCTAGAAAAGTTTTTGGAAGTTCTATTATAGTTTAAATTGTCCAACTGATAATCAGTATCAGCATTTAGTTTAGATATTTTAAGCTTTAACTGACCTTTTTCTAGTATGTCCATCATGCCTAAGAAGTTATTTCTATCCCCTGTTAGTAATTCAGTGAATTTACTAAATACATTGATGTAATTAGTACCTTCCTTTAATTGCCTTAAGAAATTTTCCTTGTCTTCTGCATAACTAAATCTCTTCATTATAGACCAAGCTTTATACTCTGGGGTAGAAATTATCTCATCTTTAGACATAGGAGAAGTTAATACAAGATTCAAGTCTTCCCTATTAGAATTTGGAATAAAGGTATTCTCTCCAGTTCTAGACAATCCTATATGCTTAGATGAGAAGTAAATAGCAAGATTTTCCTTTTTAAATTCTGGAGTATCGTCTTCTTTAGTTACTTCTTTTTCTCTTTCTACAAGGTTCTTTTCTATAGCTGTTATGTTCTTAGGTTTATCTAGTTCATTAGCCTCCATTTTTTCTAAATCAGAATTAATTGTTTCTGTATTAGAATTAGTACTTCTTTTGTAAATAGAAGATATAACTTCCTTATAATTGTTAATATCAGATTGTCGTAATCCAGAATCACTAGAGTATCCCATCCTAATACTGCCTGCTATTGGGACATTATTACCTTCCATTATAATTATAGAGCCATCAGAAGATCTAGTAATATGGGTATAAAAAGCCCTAAGAGTTCCTAAGAAAGAGTCATTAATTTGAGTGTCATTAGACCCTCTTACTTTATCATATTTAACATCTACTACTACGTATTTAAATTCTGAACCCTGAACGTCATCTGCTTGCTTAATATTAATTTTATCAGGAAACTCTTCGATTAATCTTTGGAATAAATCTAAAGTACTAGATTTAGACTTATTAGTTATAAGAGTTATTTTTTCCTTTTCTCCTAGACTAGATATTAAATTTCTAATCTCTGGTTCAGAAATTGAATTAACGGTCTTGTCTCCCTGTAACTTATTGTTGCCTTCATAGTACTTTAAGTAAGTTTCCTTACTTAATATTTGGTATCTATCTGATAGATTTACATTTATTTTAGCTAATCTACTGTTATTTATATCTTCTAGAGATGTTCTTAATATAGTGGACAAAATAGATAAGTTATCTTGTTTATGCCCATTAGCAGCTCTTACAGACATCATTAAGGAAGGGGCAGAATATACTATACCAGAAACATAGTTCGGAGAACCATCCACTTTGAATCCTTCTTGTTTAGTATCTCCTAATCCAACTATTCTTAAATTAGGTATTTTGGTTAATAAATCCATTTCATAAGAACTAAAATGAGTATATTCGTCTATAAAAACATATACTGGTTCTTTATATTGATGGACTAATTCATTAATATTGGGAATAGGATTTAATATTAATCCATTTCCATATGTTCTATTTCCATATGATGCTGTAATTTTGTCATAAAATTCTTTACCCTTGTTAGTTAATACCTCATTGAACAAATCACTTTTAGAATATCCTTTGGCTTCACCAAGTAAAGAAGACAGTTTATCAGCCTGATCAGAATTTGGTGCTGCTGCTATTATTTTTGCATCCGGATTTTTCTCTTTTATCAGTTGTTTAATAAAATAAGCTACACTAGTAGTTTTTCCAGAGCCTGGATCTCCATTAATAATAGTTATATTTTTAAATAGAATATTACCTAATTCCCCTTCATTTAATTCCGATTTTCTATCAATAAACTTATTGATTAGGTCTGGATTTTCCTCCATAGCCATAGCCATAGAGATACTAAGATATTGTCCAAAGAATGGAGCATAAACGTTATCTCCATCTAGTACTTTTAAGAACCTTTTCTTTAGATCCTTTTGGTTAATAGAAAATATAGACATAAGAAAATTCCCAATGAACTCTGGAGACATATCGTCAATAGTGCTATTCCTATTTATTTTAGTCTCAAAATTCTTTAAATAATCTAATCCTACTTTTCCATTACCTTTAATAGAAGCTATAGAATCAATTAATTCATTCTTAGCTTCAGCAGAAAGATTATTAAATTTATTATAATAATACTCCTGCATTTCTGTAAATATAGAATCTATTCTAGCCAATGTATTTTCATCATCAGCATCTTTGAAATTGTTTTTAGATAAATTAGAGAAAAATTGTTCAGAATCAGTAAATTTAAAATTAAAGAAAGGATTTCCATTTACTTCTAGTATCCCTCCGAATATAGACTTATTTTCTTCTGTGTCTGATAAAGCATATATAATATTAGCCTCATTTCTAGCTAAAGAAATAGAACTTTCTTTTAATTTGCTAACAGTATTATTTGAACTTAGGTCTAACAGATAAGAGATATCCCCACTCAGTCTATTTAAATCTTTCATCCAAATGATAGCTGCATTTGAATCAACTATTGGTATTTCTGGAAGGTTGGATTTTTTTCTGGCATTGTTTACTATATCTATCATACTTCCAAATTCACTTTCATTGTCTCCTTCAGAGTATTTGAGAATAGATTTAGCCATAGAGATAACTCCTAATGCAGCCCTTAATTGACCTTCCGTTATCCTATTTTTTATAGAATAGTCAGCAAGATTATTAAGAGATCCAAACACTTTTTCCTCTTCATTTATAATAGAAAATACGTTTTCTCCAGTTAGTTCTTTAGATAATGTTTCTAACATTTTCCTTAGAGGAGAATCGGATACTGTTTTTTCTTTTACTTGATTTAGTGAAGAAGCTACTTCCTGTAATATTGATATATTAGGGTTCAATTCTAAGGAAGACATAAGTACCTCCTCTATAATTTTAGACATAGATCCACTTTTGGAATTATATCCTTGATAATCATTGTCTGGAAGTAACCCGCCTATTATTTTGGTAGAAGAATCTACAGACCCAGAGAATACATCATTTATGATGGATTTTAAGTCTAAATCAGATAATTGTACTCCAATTTCTTCTATAGGTTCTTCAGCGTCTTCATCCATCAAGTTATATGTTCCATCAGGATTTTTAGTTATATCTACTATGCCAGAACCATCATTAAATTGAGGAAATTTTTCTAGTATAGTGGGAGACTTAAATGAATCCAAAGTAAGAGTTTGTCCAGATTCTAATTCTAATTTAATTCTTTCTAATATAGTTCCAGAATAATCATTAAAATTAAACTTATTGAAATAATCAAAAGTTCTCTTTAACTTGTCTACAACTTCTGAATCTATTGTAGAATTAGAAGCAATTATATTACTTAATAATTCAGAATATCTAAGTAAAGTAGATTCTGGAGCTGCCAATAAAGTGGTATCAACTCCTAAACTAACGTTACTAGTAAGTGCTCCTACTTTATTTAATTCACTTTCTGTCCAATTGATCAATTCATCTTGAATAAATAGATCAGCCGCAATTCTTTTTTGCTCTTCTGTTTCTAGCTCATTATTTTTATCAAGATTATTGGATTCAATAAAGGCATCTAAGTTCGCATCTCTGGCTGATTCTAATGCAGATTTGAAGGCTTCTATTTTTTCTTTTGGGAGATATGTTTTTATTAAATCCTCTTGTATTTTATCCAAAGAATCTTGATAAACTTTTCTATTTTGCAGATTTTCTGATTGTAAAGATATATTTTGAATATCGCTTAATACTTTGTCTCTAAAGAATTTAAAAGTATTAAATGCTGTATCTTCTTTATTGGCATCATTAGATATTTTAACCTTATATAAGTTATTAAGTTCTTCCTGTTCTTCTGGAGACATAGTAGCATAATTCTTACCTCTACTCATAGCAAAGGTGTATATATCTAAATCATTTTTAAATGCACCACTAACTCCTCTATTAAGAAGAAATGCCATTTTTTCTACATAATCAGCTGCTCTTTCTCCGTTTATTAACCTTTCATATTCTGACTTAGCCTCATTGTAAGTATCCATATCTGTCTTACTTGGAGATTCCCCATCTTTAGTACTAGATATTTTGGCTTTGGCTTGGACTAGACTAGTTACTATGTTATTAAAATCAGTAGCTATATTTTGTAATATACTATATGATTGATTAGCTAACTCTCTAGCTCTAAAATCACGACCTAATGCGGTATTTAGAATGTTATTTTTATCTACTTTACCTATTTCAGAATTTATAGCATTATCTATGGAATCTACTATAGATAACATAGTTTTCTTCATTATAGCATCTTGAGAGTCCTCGTAACTATTAGCTTTCTTAAAATATGTAGTTCCATCTGGAGCAGTTTCTAATTGGGCAGATAAAGTTTTAGAACCGTAATCAGTATTCTCTATGATTTTCTTTATAGCAGATACTGGATTATTAGATACGATTTTTATTAAATTGCTTAAATCCTCTTTAGGTAATTCTGATACAGCACTGTTTCCACTAATTAATGATTCCCATTTTCTTATACCAGTAAAAACAGCTGAACCCATAGCTCCACCTGCTGCTGACATTAAATACCTTTCTAAAGGATTAGTATTGAAGTAATTATATGTATCAGAACTCTCATGTAGTCCTAGTTTTTCTAAGGCCGAATTTATTGCAGAAGCTGATATTAAAGCAGCATCTTGTAAAAATTCTTCAGAAGTTTCTTCTATAGATTCTTTAAGCATATCTGCTTTTAAAGTATTTGGCCCTATAATAATGTCTTTGAATTTTTTAGCAAATTCAGATCCATATTTTCTTATAGCATTATATGTAACTGATTTTGATTTTTCTTCAGCTACTTCAGATGCTAGTTTTCCTAAACCTTCAGACATTTCTCCAGCCAGCTTTTTTGTAACTGGTTTTACAGCTGCTCCTAACTCATCAAGACCTAATCCTGAAAGAGCTATCTCTCCTAAACTAGTATTAAATAATTTGTTAAATCCATAGGCTGTTCCAAGTAAGCCAATAGCAGTAGTTGTTTCATCAAATCCATTTTCTTTAAATGTATCATATACTCCCTGAGATTGAGTAACAACCATATACAATTTTGAGGCATCAGAAGCTCTCTTATTCAGCTGCATCATACTGTTGTAATTGTCTAATAATCTCTTCTCAGACAATAAACTGGTGGCAGATATATCTCCGTCAGCTAATGCTTTAGATATATTTTTTCCATATTTCTTTAAGTATGAGTCTCCATGCTCATTTATAAAATCCTTAAGTATTTTAGTATCGGATTTATTCCATTTCAAGAATTTGGGTATTTGAGCTATGGCTCTTTGTTGGAACAGCTGAGAAGCAACAGAAGATAGCATATTAGTTCCCTGTTCAAAATATCCATTTTCATCAGATGCAGAGCTGTCAAACCTTCTCATGAAAGCACCATACATATTAAATGCATTCCATAATCTGTTATTTGTATAGTTGGGATCAAGCATTTCGGCTCCAGCTTTACCAAATGTAGATAAAGCATCAGATAATAGTACTCCAGCCATTAAATAGCCGTAAGCTGTATTAACTCCTGGTATCAATAAAGGAGCCATTATAGCAGCTGTTTTGGCTATTTGTCCTCCTATACTTTTACTTACCCCGTCAGAATCAAATGGATCAAATTTATTCCAAAATGTTCCATCTACAGTTAAAGTATCCCATTGTTTTAGAAAGCTTTTTCCAGAAGCATCTCTACCTCCTAATGTTTCATAATAGAAATTGCCATCCTCGTCTATTTTATGTTCTCCCTTTTTATGTTCTACAGTTTGATTTGTAAATGGGTCTATATGTGTACCATCTTCCTCCCAAACAGCTTCTACTAAAGGCTCCAATCCTAAAAAGTCAAATAGACCTCTTTTGTCATCATCGTTAGGGGTATATCCAAGAGATTTTCCAGTTCTCCAATCTCTTACTTCAGCGTTTTGCATAGCTTCCCTTCTACTAAGAGATCCCTCAGTAGTTCTGAATATACCAGAAAGTCCTTGTTTATATTGTGTAGGATTAGCTACTTTTTTTAAATAAACCTCACCAGTAAGTCTATTCCTCTTTCTCATATCATCTAAATCATAGTCCTTTGCAAATGCTTGAAGTTCCTGATCCTGCATTACATAGTTACTGTACATTTTAGATACATTTTTATAAAACTTGTCAAAATTAGACTCATTAAATGTTCCATTGCTGTCAGTAAACATCTGCTTTATCTCTGGTATATCTTTATAATAATCCGCCTCTTTAAGAGTTAGGCTTGATTCTGTAATACCAGCTAAAGCCAAATCTTCATTGCTTTTTTCTGGATTGTGTATAACTAAATCAAGCCAATCTATATTTTCATTCATTAATAACCACTTAGTTTTATGTCATTCTTCCTTAAATCTAAGTCCATATTTAGTGCTGAGTTCATACTCTTGGGAACATTAATTCCAGATAAATAAGACTGAGATGTTCTAATATCTGAAGCCTCTATAAAGAATGTTCCAGAATAAATATTATCTCCATGACCAAACCATAGGAAAGTGTCGTCGTCTACTTCATTTTTTCCATCTTTACCTGAAATTAACTTATTCATATAGGCATTTATTTGATCATAATTATTAGTTTCTTCAACATATGGATTATCTTTTCCAAATTTTATCTTAGAAGCTCCTCCATCTGCTGCTATAGCATTTACCATATAATATGGCCTTACCAAACCATTTTGAACTAATAATCTAGGATTATCATATATTCCGTAATAATCTTCAGCTCCATGCCTTTTATATATTTCTCTCTGGTCTTTTTCTGGAACTACAGCTCTGCCACCACTTCTCTTGATTTCTTTCTCAGCATCTTCTATACCTTTCAGTGCTTCTAAATCTGGTTTAGTAGAACCGTCAGGAAGTGTTTTAACTGGTAAATAAGCACCAACAACCTCTCCTCCCTGGAATCCTATTCTATCCAAATCCATAGGATCAACTTTTTTATTACCAAACCACATAGAATTTTTGTATCCAGTAGATAGAGTACTATTCTCTATTACCTTATCCATTCTAGATTGACCTACAGTTTTTGTTCCATCATAAGTCTTTAAAGCCGGAAGAACTATAGCAGGAGTTTGGAAAGTATATGTACCTCCTGTGTTTATTTGGTAAAGTCTGGTGTTATCAGGAGAATTGAATCCATCCCATATTTCTCTATCTTGAGTTACATCTATAGTAGATTTTCCGTCTCTTTCTGATTTATCCTTGGACAAGGTAGATTCATAATCCACTTTAAAAGAATTTTTAGAGTCTATTTTAGACTTAATTAAACTAGTTAAAACTTGTCTAGACCCTTCATTAGGATCTAATCCATTTATTGCTGCTTTAGCCCTAATGTAATTTTTAGCATTTTCTGGCAATGTAGAATATAAATAATCTAATGCAGCAGTAGCCTGTTCAACATTAGATTCCTCCTCTCTAGATACTTTATACACACCATCAGAAGTTATAGCAGCTCTTACTCTGGGATTGTCTATTAGCTGATTCATTCCATTCATTAGTTTCTCCCCTCTAGAAGATACATATTCTGAGGAAGATGATGTAGATTTACCTAAATCGGATATAACTAAGTTTATGTACTTTTGAATATCTTCTTGCCCTATACCATTATTCAATACATTAAATATATCACTATTAAAAGCTAAGTTGGGATTGATAGCTCTTAAATGAGCTAAATCTCCATTAGTAACAGCTTTATATAGCCCTTGATTAGAATAATATTCATCGGGAGAAACTTGTGATAATTCACCAGTTTCCATATTTTGTACTACCATTCTACCAACATTAGAAATGGCTACATCAGATAATCCCCCATTTTCTGTTAATCTTTTTATATTAGAATCATATAATTCTTTATTATATTTTATTTTGTTTATGTCACTTATAATACCTAAATACTGACTACTAAGCAAAGACGGATCAATACTTCCACTCATTCTAAATGTGGGATCATTATATAATTGATTCATTGATTTAGTAAATGCTTCTACATCGCTCGGTAATCCTTGTTTCATTAGAAGTTTAACCATTTCTTTGGATAATAAACCATCATCATTTTGTCCAGATGATTTAGAAGATCCAGTGGTATCTTCAGTTGATAGAGCTACTGGAGTTGTAGGTATAGGAGACCAACTTACAAAAGGAGGAGCAGCTCCTCCTTGTTGTAGTTTTCGTATATTTGAATTAATCTTCATAGTCGTTAATTATAGGTGGAATACACTTTGGAACATCTTTATTTATATATTTTAATTCTTCATCTGTAAAGATAATGCGGAATGTAGAACATAACATTTCTACAGGAACTCCAAATTTATTACGAAAATCATTGATTAATGTTATAAATTTATCTATATTTCCTATTTCTTTAATAAAATCATTAAAAAGAATAGGTTTAGCATAATATATAAAATAATTTCTTCTAAAATTAATATCCTTTATATGAAAACATAGGTTATCTTCCCATCTAAAGATTTGATCAGAAGCTTCTTGTATTTTACTGGTTGTTACCTTTTCTTTTACTAATATCATTCTATTTTACCTCCATTTTTCAAAGAATTTTCCGTAATCCATTTAGCCGCTTTTTGGAAATCAGTAATAGAGAAGAAAAATTCACCCATATTGTTATTAATTCCTGTATCTTTTATATAATTTTGATAAGCATATTCCAACATTTCTGGAGTAACCTCCTGATTACTTTTGGTTAACCCAAAATAATTTTTTATTTGGGAACCTCTCTGAGATAACTCTGTCCAGTTATTTTTTGTAAAATAATTTGAACGACCGCTATATTTTAAGTTACCAAAACCTTCTATTTCCTTTTTAATTTGGTTATTAGTTACAGCATGGCCAGCTTCATGAGCTATAGCTGCTTGTCTATTATTCTTATTAAATAGTTTAGCAACTTTATTTTTATCCATTACAGTAAACCTAGTTTCTGGCCTGTTTACTTTAGCATGAGGATTAGTATAATTTCCTTTTTTATATTCCCGCTCTCCTTCGTAATAATTAGGCACGAATGGAGCTTTCCATCTAGGAAGCTCCGCAGTACCTACATCTACTTTAGTATTATCAGATTTTTGAATTAGATCATCTTTTTTCATAAAGTCATAGATTTTATTATAAGCTCCTTAGTAAGTCCAGACAGGGACATAATAAGTTTGTTATTTTCTTTTTGAGAGTCAGATATCATTTTATGAAATAGTTTGCGATCATTGATAAGACTTTTATTAAAATCCTTAGTTCTCTCCAACATAGATTTTTCTTTATATGTTAGATGCCCTCCAGACTTATATGCAAATAAAAAAGGATTATATTTGTATGTATTTCT